>Ga0334898_1000388_pt1 | contig 72606 bp, 61 predicted proteins | sample GraSluR3_MG_10_FD_207228 | JGI IMG/M metagenome (GOLD analysis project Ga0334898, IMG submission 207228) | Sludge microbial communities from methane-producing bioreactor in Wageningen University, Netherlands - Granular Sludge_3_08-R3 | ecosystem: Engineered > Bioreactor > Anaerobic >... | reverse complement strand
CCACTTGAGTCACGACGGATATTTTAAAGGCCATCGTGTAGTCTCGTTGGGTGCGCTTTACATGCTGATTCTTTTCACTTTCCATGAAATAGGCTCCTTACTTGTCAACCTATTTCAGGACGGGACAGGGGAATGAAAAAGGCCGCACGGGGTATGCCGTGCGGCCTTTCACTGTATGAGCTGGCAGAGTCATCAGGCCCAGATGCCCGACGCGTCCGCTGCGGCGGGTTTACGGGCAGAGCGCGGCTTCCTGCGGGTAGATGGCATCATAGCGGCTCTTGTATTCCGCAAAGGTTCCCTGTGCGATGGCTTCACGCGCACCGCGTACAAGGTCGAGAAAGTACGTCAGGTTGTGAATGGAGTTGAGTCTGTATGACAGGATTTCCTGCGCATGGAAGAGATGGCGCAGGTACGCCCTGCTGAACGTGCGGCAGGTGTAGCACGAACAGTTGGGGTCAAGCGGTCCGTCGTCTTCTGCAAACTCGCGTCGTTTGATGTTTATTTTACCGGCCGATGTATACAGCGTGCCGTTGCGGGCATTGCGGGTGGGCAGCACACAGTCGAACATGTCTATGCCCGCGTTGATGCCGTTGATGATGTCCAGCGGGGTGCCCACACCCATGAGATAGCGCGGTTTGTGCGCGGGCAGCATGGGGGCGGTATGATAGAGAATATCCATCATTTCCGTTTTGCTTTCTCCCACCGACAGCCCGCCCAGTGCAAAACCGTCAAAGTCGATGCGGGTCAGCTCGCCTATGGATTCCTCGCGCAGGTCTTTAAAAAAGCCGCCCTGCGTGATGCCGAACATCAGGTTGCCGCCGCTGCCCGCGGGATAAGCATCGCGGCAGCGCTGCGCCCAACGGGTGGTCATTTTCAGCGAGCGGGCTGTGTAGTCTTTGTCCGCGCCGTAGGGCACGCACTCGTCAAGCACCATCATGATGTCGGAGTTGAGATTGCGCTGGATGGAAACGACTTTTTCCGGCGTGAAAAGATGCTTGGAACCGTCCAGATGCGAGCGGAACTCCACGCCTTCTTCGGAAATACGCCGCAGACCGCTGAGGCTGAAAACCTGAAAGCCGCCGCTGTCGGTAAGTATGGGCTTGCGCCATGCGTTGAATTCGTGCAGCCCGCCGCGCCGCGCCACCAGCTCGTCACCGGGGCGCAGATACAGGTGGTATGTGTTGCCGAGAATTATTTCAGCGCCGATGGCATCCAGATCGTCCGGAGCCACGCCTTTCACACTGCCCACCGTGCCAACCGGCATAAAGATGGGCGTGCGCACCGGTCCGTGCGCTGTCTGCAGCACACCGGTACGCGCCTTGCCGTCCGTCGCGTGTAGCGTAAATTCACCAATTGTTGCCATGGCGCGCACCATAGCCGCGACAGGGAGTCTTGAAAAGTCAAAAACGCCGCCCGAAGCCGGAGTGCCGGAAAAATGTCATGGCAAAGTAAAAAATAATTGCCCGTTATGAACTAAAAAAACAATACAATGAAAGTAGGACTCCAAGTACCGCCCAAGGCGGCGCACAGTGCGATGCCGTTTTTACCATTATGATTTCTGTACCAACTTTCCCGAGGGGGTTTCATCATGAACGAAATCAAGATTAAACGTAACGGCAAGGATGACCTCGTTTTTACCGGTGAAGAGCTTGTGACCGTTGATGACCGCGAATGGATGGGCGTTGCGCCCAACTGGTGGGAATTGAAACTGTACCGTTCTGCCGTGGGCAAATACATTCTGGCTTCAACCTTTCATCTGAACTACCCCCGCAGAAGCCGGATGTACGGTGCTGTGGTTTTTTCATCTAAAAATGACGTGGCGGAATATCTGCGCGAGTGCAACAGCCCCAACATGATAGTGGACGCCTTGATGCGTCGCGCCAGTCTGCACGAACGCCGCGCGGAAGAGCGCAGCACGGCCATGCACATGCCTTTCGTGGAGGCACTGCTGGAAGCGGGCGCCGGTGCCGCATCCTGAATTTTACGCCATGAAGCATGAAAAAGGCGGCCTGAATTCAGGCCGCCTTTTATAAGCGGGCAAGCAGGGGCGCAAAGGGCGGTCAGTTAAACAGTCCCTTCACCGCGTTACCGACTTTGTCGGTCTGCTCTTTTACTGCATCACCGGCGGTGCCGGTTTGCTCCTTAAGCGTTTCTGCGCCCTTGCCCAGTCCTTCCGTAATGCTTTTGGCTGCCTCGCGCATGCCGCTTGTGGCTGCCTTGCCCACGGCATCGTTCAGCGCGTTGAATATCTGTTCAAGAGCCTGTGCGGGGCTGGTGCCCTGCTTTTCACGGCCGATATCCTGCAGACTGATGACGGGCAGGGGAACGGTAATACCTTTGCCGCCCAGTTCTGTCAGTGCCAGACTTACCTGACCGCCGCGCACGACGAATTTATCGATGATCACTTTGCGCTGGCTGCCGGATTCGGCAGGCTGTTCCTGTGCCGGAGTCTGTCCGCTGCCGGAGGCTACGGCCTTTTTAACGTTGTTCAGCAGCGCGGTGAAGTTGTCCGTCCTGCCTGATTTTTCGTAGATGATGTCAGGATTAACTATTTCCACAAGATTGATGACGATGGTGTTGCTGGTCAGCGTGTCCTTGTTGATTTTTACCAGTACGCTGTCCACTTTCATGGCGTGATCGCTCTGGAATCCTGAGGGGTTGCCCAGCACAAATCCTTTGAGCGAGCCTTCTCCGGACATGAACGACACATCGGCACCGGACAGCGAAACCTTGGCCTGTGTCAGTTTGGGGCCGAATGTGTTTACGGCTTTTTCAATAATGGGATTGATGGACAACACCAGTGTGACCACAAGACCTGCAATGATAACGCCCAGTACGGCCACAAGGGCCAGCAGTTTTTTCATGGCGATTCTCCTCGGATGGTGTGAAAAGGCAGCTTTGAATATTGTATAGGGTAAATATGCCGTCGGGGCAACCGGTGGCGGTGTTTTTCAGCGGCGGGCATAGCAGTATACGCATCCGAACCGGCAGGTGCCGTACCTGCCTATGTCTGTACTGGGGGCGCACAGACAATGCTCTCTCTGGTTTTTGTCAGTGGCGGATGCGCCGGTCGCGTTGCCGCCGATGCGCTGCAGCAGGGCTGCATCCACGCAGGGTGCTGCCAGCGGCAGTGATGCATGTATGCCGGTGACCGGTGTGCAGCAGGTTTGCAGCGTGATGTTATGATTTGCCGCTATGCTGTGCAGTGCGGCCGCCATGGCGGCTTTGGCGTGTTCACCGGGCAGGTGCGTGTGCACTCCGCTGCGGGCCAGCGCGGCCAGCGCCCTGCGGGTTTTGACGTATGGTTCCACAAAACTGGTTATGCATCGCTGTGTGCAGCCTTTCAGGGCAGCGCACAGCCGGGCGAAATTTTCTTCGTGCCATTGTGCCGGAGTTATGTCGGTAATGATGACAGGGTCGTACCGCCATATCATTCTGGCCGGACCCAGCCGCACAGCCAGCGAACGGAAACTGTCGACCGCCTGCTGCATATCCGGCGTGCGGGCTTCCAGAGCGCGGGGATATCCGGTGATGGTCCATAAAAAATAATAGGGAATCTGGCGTGCATCCACTTCATGCAGCCACGGTGCAAGCGGGGCTGCGTTGCGCGTCCAGAACACGATGCCGTCCACGTCCTGCGGCAGCAGCGAAATGGTACGATGCCGGGCGGGATTGAACGGGTCGGGCACCTGACACCGCCCCTGCCGCAGGCTTTCGATGAACCATGCGGTATGGAATGCGGGCAGGTCGGTGCGGCGCGATGCCGAAATGATGCGCGGGTGTCTGGTGTCCATGGCTGCAGCCGCGGTGCGGCACCGCGGCGTGTTTTCCGCTGTCTACAGGCCGTGGGGCAGCTGCCGGTACAGCAGTTCGTCCAGTGTATCGAGCAGTTCCTGATACAATCCGCCGCTGTCCATGGGAGGCCCGAACAGCGCTGCACGCTGGTTGCGCAGCGATTCACGCGACACGGTTTCCGGAAATGTTTTGGAAAGCGTCATGGCAAGTCGTTCTGCCAGCAGGTATCCTTTCACTCCTTCGTGGAACAGGGCCAGCTTGCGCATGAACGGCTGCCGCTGTTCCTGCCAGTATGCAGTGCATTCGGCGGTGGGCGGGTTGGATACTGCTGTGACCACAGCGGCATACAGGTTGTTGAGGTTTGCGCCGGGTATGCCCGCACGCCAGCCTATAAGCCATGCGTTGCGTTTGAAAAACAGACAGTGGTTGCGTCCTATGGTGACAATGTCGTCGAAGATGCCGCGGGCATGCAGCAGGTCGGGGTCGAGCCATGCGGCCTGCTGGTTTTCCAGATCCCATGCGGGAACGCGCTGCAGAGGCGGTTCTATGCCCCCCAGCGTGCGGATGATGTGCAGCAGCCAGCGGTTTGCCGTGGGTGAATCAGGCGTTTCCAGATGTGTGTAGCTGAGCACATAGCGGCCTTTGCCGTACCGTCCGGAAAGTATGCAGGGCTGATCTTCCAGAAAAGTGGGCCGCAGCCGGATGTCGTACAGTGATTCCCACTCTGAAAACGTGCCGGGGGGCAGCGTATCCAGCGGCAGGTCTGCCACCCAGAAATCGTCGCAGGGAGTGGTGTATGTGGCCAGTACTTCCACGTCGCCGGTTTTTTCCGGCGCAAATCTGCCCGGCCACCAGATAGGCACCGGCGGCTCGGCGCAGGCATCCGTGCACAGGTCTGCGGGAACAAGGTCATGGCCCCGCGCCACGCGGGCATGCACATGGCCGCTGACAAAATGCTGCATTCTGTCGGTAAAGCGGGCACGCCCCCACGGGCACAACCCCAGCCCCTCGCTGCCGGAAAGCCCCAGACCGGCCCCGCCGCAGAACCCTACATAAGCCCCGCCGCCGCGGACATAGTCGCGGATGGCCTGCATTCCGGCGGCTCCCAGCGCCACGGATTTCATGCGGGCGTTGCCGCCGGGAACCAGCAGCAGTGCGGGCGGCTTGCCAGAAAGCAGTCCCTGCGCTATTTCTTCCCCCCTGACAAGCCGGTAGGGCAGGTCGAGGGACTGCGCAGTGCGCCACGCCAGCAGCCCCCAGATATGCGAGGCGTCCCACAATATATAGATGCTTGACATCGTTCTTCCGCTCATTAAGAGTTGACCACTTGGCTGCCGTCAGGCGCAGCCATACGGTTTGTCTGTATATTCGGGTATCTTACCAATCCCCGCCGGTAATTGCAAAAGGCTCACGCATTCCTTTGCGGGTGCGTACCACATACCAATAGTATAGTTCCGGAGTTTTTCAAAATGGCCGAAAACGCGCTACCCAAAGGCTACGAGCCGCAGGATATAGAAAACCGGTGGCGGACCCACTGGGAGGATAACAAGACGTTCACGCCGGACCCCGATGCCCCGGGTGAACCGTATTCCATTGTCATTCCTCCGCCAAACGTCACCGGCGCACTGCACATGGGGCACGCGCTCAACCTTACCCTGCAGGACATTCTGTGCCGTTTTCACCGCCAGAAAGGGCGCAAGGTGCTGTGGGTGCCCGGTACCGACCACGCGGGCATAGCCACCCAGAACGTTGTGGAACGGCAGCTTGCCAGAGAAGGCAAGGGACGTCACGACCTGGGACGCGAAAAATTTATCGAACGCGTGTGGCAGTGGCGTGAAGAATACGGCAACCGTATTCTGAGCCAGATACGCAAGATGGGGGCCTCCGTGGACTGGACGCGTGAACGCTTCACCATGGATGAAGGGCTCTCGCGCGCTGTCAGACAGGTTTTTGTCAAACTGTACGAAGACGGCCTGATCTACAAAGGCAACTATATCATCAACTGGTGTCCGCGCTGTCATACCGCGCTGGCCGACGACGAAGTGGATCATTCCGCCGAAAAGGGTGCCCTGCACTATGTCAGGTATCCTCTGGAAGACGGTTCCGGTCATCTGACCATAGCCACCACCCGCCCGGAGACCATGCTTGCCGATACCGCCATTGCCGTGCATCCCGAGGATGAACGGTTCAGCCATCTTATCGGCAAATACGCCATACTGCCTCTGGTGGGCCGCAAGCTGATAATCATCGGCGATAAATATGTCGACCGTGAATTCGGGACAGGCTGCCTCAAGGTAACCCCCGCCCATGACCACAATGACTGGGAACTGGGCCGCAAGCACGGGCTTGAGGTGCTGAACATCCTTACCGACGACGGTGTGCTGAGCGAAGATGCCGGTCCCGACTTCGCCGGGCTGGACTGTGCCGCCGCGCGCAAGAAGATTCTTGTCATGCTGGAGGAAAAAGGCTTCCTCGACCGCATAGAGCCGCACGAACACAATGTGGGTCACTGCTACCGCTGCAAGACCGTGGTGGAACCGTATGTTTCCACCCAGTGGTTTGTGGCCATGACTAAACTGGCCCCCCGCGCCCGCGCCGCGGTGCCTGCCCAGACTCAGATTTATCCCGAAAACTGGGAAAAAACGTACTATAACTGGCTTGATAACATCCGCGACTGGTGCATATCCCGCCAGATATGGTGGGGGCACCGCATTCCCGCGTGGACCTGCGAAGACTGCGGCGAGCTTATTGTCGCCATGGATGCGCCGCAGGTCTGCAAATGCGGCAGCACCAGACTGACACAGGACGAAGACGTGCTGGATACGTGGTTCTCTTCGGCGCTGTGGCCTTTCAGCACGCTGGGCTGGCCTGACAGTACCGAAGAACTGAAGCAGTTTTATCCCACCTCCGTGCTGGTGACCGGTTTTGACATCCTGTTTTTCTGGGTGGCCCGCATGATGATGATGGGTCTGCAGTTCATGGACGAGATTCCGTTCCACCATGTGTACATCCACGCGCTGGTGCGCGACGAACACGGCAAGAAAATGTCCAAATCCACGGGCAACGTCATTGACCCCGTGGAAATGATAGACAAGTACGGCACAGACAGCCTGCGGTTCACCCTGACCGCGTTTGCCGCCATGGGGCGCGATATAAAACTGTCGGAAGCCCGCATCGAAGGCTACAGACATTTTATCAACAAAATCTGGAATGCCGCACGGTTTGCTTTGATGAACCTGCCGGAAGAACAGCCCGCGCCCTGCGACCTTGCCGCAGTGCAAGAGCTGCATCACCGCTGGATTCTGCACCGTCTTGAAGAAGTTAAAAGTTCTGTGGACAGCGCGTTTACCGGTTACCGGTTCAACGAGGCTGCGCAGACGCTGTACAAGTTCTTCTGGAACGAGCTGTGCGACTGGTACCTTGAGCTTTCCAAGCCGGACATGCAGGCCGGCGGTGAACGCCGTGCCCGCGCACAGTTTGTTCTGTGGACCGTGCTTAAGGAAGTGCTGGTGCTCATGCATCCTGTCATGCCTTTTGTCACTGCGGAAATCTGGAACGTGCTGCCCGGTGTGGCCGGTACCGACATTGCCTGCGCAAGCTACCCCGAGACCCGCCCCGCATGCGTTTCACCTGATGCGGAAAAGCGCATGGCGCTGGTGCAGGGAGTCATTTCCGCCATCCGCACCATCAAGGCGGAACTGAATATCGCGCCCACCACACGCCTGAACGCGCTGGTGCGCACGGTTTCTGATGCGGCGCTGGAAGAACTGGAAGCCAGCCGTGAGGTCATAAGCGTGCTTGCACGCCTTGAAGGGCTGACCATGGGCGCCGATGCTGCGGGCCCGAGAGCTTCGGCTTCCGCCGTGGTTGAAGGCAATGAAGTCATTGTTCCGCTTGCCGGACTGGTGGACTTTGAAGCCGAACTGGCTCGGCTGGACAAGGAGCTTGGCAAGGTGGGCAAGGAAAAGGAAAAGCTGGAGGCAAAGCTGGCCAATGAAAGCTTTGTGAGCCGCGCCCCTGCCGACATTGTTGCCAAGGAGCGTGCCCGCTCGCAGGAACTGGCCGAAACGCAGGAAAAGCTTGAAAGTCTGCGCAAGCGCCTTGCGGATGCCATGGATTAGCCCTAAAACAGGGCAGCTTATGTGATTATGCTGCGGGTGCGCCGCGCCGGTACCGCACCGCCTCGGCGCCCCGCTTTTTTTTTACGGGCCGCGGCCCGCATGATGTGTCCGTTTCTGTGCTCCGCCGGAACGTTTTCTGCCGTCAGTCAATGGCGTCAGGCATGGTTCCGGCCCTGTGGTGCGGCTGCGCCGCAGGGCCGCCGGTCAGGTCGGACAGACCGTTCCGGACGCAAGCACCGCGCGGGGCATACGCCGCACAGAGCATTTTATAGACGCCGGAGCGCTCCGGCCCATACGGAGGAAGGATGAAAGTTTACCTGATCGGTGCCGGTCCCGGCGACCCCGGACTGCTGACCATCAAGGGCCGTGATATTTTGAAGCGCGCCGATGTCATTGTGTACGACTATCTGGCCAACGACGCTTTTCTGAATTACGCGGCCCCCGGCGCGGAAATCATCTATGTGGGCAAAAAAGGCGGCGACCATACCCTGTCTCAGGAAGGCATCAACAGGTTGATTGTTGAGAAGGCCAGAGAAGGCAAGGTGGTGGCGCGTCTCAAGGGCGGCGATCCCTATGTGTTCGGACGGGGTGGCGAAGAAGCGGAAGAGCTGCTTGACGCCGGCGTGAACTTCGAGGTTGTGCCGGGAGTCACTTCGGCTGTGGCAGGCCCCGCATACGCCGGTATTCCGCTGACGCACCGCAGCTATTCCTCCTCCGTTTCATTCATAACCGGCCACGAAGATCCTTCTAAGCCCGAATCGGCTCATAACTGGAAGGCGCTGGCCGCCAGTGCCAGCACGCTGGTGTTCTTTATGGGCATGAAAAATCTGCCCGAAATTTCGCGCAAGCTCATTGAGGCCGGCATGGACCCCGATACGCCTGCGGCACTTGTGCGCTGGGGTACCACATCGCGCCACCGCAGTCTGGCAGCCACCATTGCCACCCTGCCGGAAGAAGGCAAAAAAGCGGGATTTTCTTCTCCCAGCCTTATTGTTGTGGGGCATGTGGTCAAACTGCGCGACCGGCTGAACTGGTTTGAGCAGCTGCCGCTGCTGGGCAGGGGTATTGTGGTTACCCGCGCCCGCGAACAGGCCAGCGGACTGGCAGCCAGCCTGACGCAGCTGGGAGCGGAGGTCATTCAGTTTCCCACCATTCTCATCCGCCCGCTGGAAGATTATGCTCCCGTGCATGACGCCATACGCAGGCTTGCCGAATATGACTGGCTTGTTTTCACTTCTGTGAACGGCGTGAAACATTTCTGGCAGCAAATGGGCCTGCTGGGGCTGGACAGCAGAGCGCTGGGCGGTGTGAAAGTGGCTGCCATCGGACCGGCAACGGCGGACGTGCTGCGTGAAAAAGGGATAGAGCCTGATTTTATTCCTGAAAAATATGTGGCCGAAGGCGTGGTCAAAGGAATGATAGAGCGCGGAATGGACGGCAGCAGGGTGCTGCTGCCCCGTGCGCGTGTGGCTCGCGAAGTGCTGCCGGAAGAGCTTGCCCGTGCCGGTGCGCGTGTGGATGTGCTGCCGGTATACGAAACCGTGCCGGGCGACGCCAACCGCAGTCACGTGCTTGAAATGCTGGAAGAGGGCCGCATTGACTGCATCACCTTCGGCAGTTCTTCCACTGTGGACAATTTCTTTTCACTGGTTGAACCGGAAGCCATGCGCCGGTACGAACATGTGCATATGGCCTGCATAGGACCGGTAACCCGTAAGACTCTGGAACGCTACGGTTTCACCTGTTCCATCCAGCCGGAAGATTATACCATTCCGGCACTGGTGGATGAACTGGTGCGTCAGCTTGGCGCGCAGTAGCGCATCGCTGCTCAGCTGTCTGGCGGGCCGGTTTTCCGGCCCGCTTTGTTTTAACAGCCTGCAACTGCGGCGCGGCTGCCTTTTTCTTGCGGCCCGGGCCGAAGCAATCTACCCTGTGCTGAACTGACAGGTAGCCCGCACCGGCTGGCGCCGGACTGCGGTCTGGTGCATCATGCTCCGTCATCTCTGCAGCGGAGATGCTTCGGTAAGCAATCAACACAGCGAGGACGTCATGAACCGTATAGGAACAGTGCGCGCGGTATGCATCAGTGAACGCAAGGGAGAACGCAAGCAGGTGGTCGATGCCATCGAGCTGCGCGAAGATTACGGTGTTGCGGGTGATGCCCACGGCGGTTCGGGAAGGCAGGTGAGCCTGCTTGCGGTGGAAAGCGTGGATAAAATGCGTTCGCGCATGCCCTCGCTGGCTGCAGGTGATTTTGCCGAAAATATTCTGGTGGAAGGTATCGCGCTCACCCGTCTGTTGCCGGGGGGCAGGCTGCGCATCGGTTCCGGTGTTGAGCTGGAAATCACGCAGATAGGCAAAAAATGTCATAACAAGTGCAATATTCATAAAACCGTCGGGTTCTGTATCATGCCTACAGAAGGTGTGTTCGGCCGCGTGTTGTGCGGAGGCACTGTGAAAGACGGTGATCCCGTGCATGTGTTGTGATACGAGATGATGTTGTTACGGCTGCCCGTCATGTGCGGCGTGCAGTGTCTTTGATTATAGCAGGACAGGAGGCATTATGCCGCTGCAACTGGCGGTGCTGGCATCGGGCAACGGGTCAAACCTGCAGGCCGTGCTGGACCGCGCTGCACAGGGTGTGCTGGATGTAGAGGTGCGCCTTGTGGCGTCCAACAAGGAAGACGCCTGCGCCCTTGATCGGGCGCGGCGTGCAGGCATTCCCGTGTGGGCGCGCAATCACGGCAGTTTTGCCGGCAGAGAGGAATTTGACGCGGCGCTGGTGGACGCCATACGGGCCAGCGGGGCCGACACCATCATGCTGGCGGGATACATGCGTCTGCTTACACCGTATTTTCTCAATGCCTTTCCGGGCAGGGTGCTCAATGTGCATCCGGCCCTGCTGCCCAGCTTTCCCGGAGTAAGGGGAGTAGCCGACGCCGTGGAGTACGGTGTGCGTGTGGCAGGGTGCACAGTGCATTTTGTTGATGAAATAATGGACCACGGACCGGTGATCATTCAGGCGGCTGTTCCCGTGTCTGCCTGCGATTCCCGCGATGACGTGCTGCAGCGGGTGCATGCGGCAGAGCACCGCATTTATCCTCAGGCATTGCAGTGGCTGGCCGAAGGCCGGCTGTCGCTGCAGGGCAGGGTGGTGCATCTGGCACCGTCACGGCGTCCTGCGGCCGGTGCAGCGGCGGATATGCTGGTTTCGCCCGCGCTGGAACAAGGTTTTTAACTCTTCCGGGCAGAGTGGCTGCCGCGGTGTGCCGTGGCGGCATGTGCACCCGTGCGGCCGCTGCGGCCGAGGTCCGGTGCCGTTTGCAGCGGTGCATGGTATAAAGAAGGCGGACAATGGATATATCTTCCGTGAATCTGAATCTGCTTGTGGCGCTTAAGGCGCTGCTGGACGAAGGCAATGTGACCCGCGCGGCGGAACGGCTGCATATCACACAGTCCGGCATGAGCAAAAATCTTGCGCAGCTGCGTGAACTGTTTGACGATCCGCTGCTTGTGCGCTCCGGCAATGCGCTGGTGCTTACCGAGCGTGCCCGCGAGCTGGAAGGGCCGCTTGAGATGGTGCTGGGCAATGTACATGCTCTTTTCGAGGCACAGCGGTTTGACCCTGCAACCTGCCGCCGTTCGTTTACTCTGGCGGTGACGGACTATGTGGCGCAATACATTCTGCCGGATGCGCTGGGGGCCATTCTTGCCGCCGCGCCGGGCATCGACATTCAGGCCATCGGGTGGGAGCCTGACAGCATGCGTGCACTTGCCGAAGGCAAAATCGATATGGCCACATGCCTGACAGAAGGCGTGCCTGCCTCTGTGGAGCAGCTGCGTGTGGGGGAAGACCGCTTTGCCTGTCTTATGCGCGCGGGGCACCCTCTGGCAGCTGCAGGAGCCATGAGACTTGACAGATATGTGCAGGCGGACCATGCGGTTATCACCATAGGCGGCGACAAGGTGCGCATAATCGACAGGGTGCTGGGCAAGCTGGGGTATTCCCGCAACATCAGGCTGCGGGTGCCGTTTTATGCCTCTGCCGTGGAAATAGTTTCGCGTACGGATCTGCTGCTTACCCTGCCGGCGCATGTGGCGCGCAATGTCATTCAGGCGCGCAACCCCAGTGAACCGGCCCTTGCCTGGGCTCCGCTGCCGTTTGCCGTGGATTCGTTCGAATATTCCATCATATGGCACGCCCGTTTTCATGGCGATCCCGGACACCGCTGGGTGCGCGAGATGCTTTTTGCGCAGATGCAGTCCTCACTTTTTGCACATTGATATGCGGCGGGATACCGCCGTGCAGTATTCAGGAGCTAATATGACAGAGTCGGTGCTGACCCTGCTGACCATCTGTTTTTTTGCCCGCATGACTCCGGGACCGGACATGCTGCTGATCATCCGTCATGCCACGGCCGCCCCGCGGGGCGGAGCGCCGCGTGCTGCCTATGCCTGCGTTCTGGGTGTTTGCGCCGGACTCAGCGTGCACGTCGCGCTTTCTGTGCTGGGGCTTGCACTGGTGCTTAAGACGTATCCTCTTGTGTTCCGCGGTATCCAGATAGCCGGAGCTTTGTACCTTTTGTATATAGCGGCACGGTGTCTGGCTGCCGCCCGCGGAGGCGGCGGTTCGCTGTTCGCCGCGCGCAGCACGGCACCTCAGGCCGGCATGGCACAGGGATTCCGTGACGGGCTGTTCTGCAACCTGCTCAACCCCAAAGTCACGTTGTTTGTGCTCAGCGTGTTCACCCAGTTTGTTTCGCCGGAATCAGCCATGGGTGACAAGGCCCTGTATGGCGGTGTCATTGTGGCGGAAGCTCTGGTCGGATGGGCGCTTTTTGTCCGTTTTCTGGATACGCCTTTCGTACGGCGGGTCTACGACGGCAGGCAGGGCGCGCTGAATCTGGTAACAGGCCTGCTGCTGGGTGGACTCGGCTCCGTGATGCTGCTGGGGCGCGACTGAACCCCGTTTAGGTGAAGCTGTCCTGCGTGCGCACGGCGGCCGGTCCGTTTACAGGAATGCGGATGGTGAAGGTGGTTCCTTCTCCTTCCTGCGAATCCACCGTCAGGGTGCCGCCATGGTTTTTGGTAATGATGAAATATGAGACCGAAAGCCCCAGTCCGGTGCCCTGACCCGCCTGCTTGGTGGTAAAGAACGGCTCGAATATGCGCCTCCGGGTGGCGGCGGACATGCCGGTGCCGTTGTCTTCTATTTCGATGACTGCCCAGTCGTCTTCTCTGCGTGTGCGCAGGTGTATGGTGGGCCTGTACTCTTCCGCGCCCGTTTCTTTCAGTGCCGCTCCCTGCGTGGCCACGGACTGGGCGGCATTGCGCAGCAGGTTGAGCACCACCTGCTCCAGCTCAATGGGGTGACAGATGATGTCTCCCACATCGTCCGCAAACTCGCGGACGATGTGCACCTGCCTGAAGTCGTATTTTTTTTTCAGATCATAGTCGCTGGAAGCCAGCTGTACCGTGCGGTCCAGCGCCGCATGCAGATTGGCTGTGGTGGGGCTGGCATCGCTGCGGCGTGAAAATGTAAGCATATTTGATACTATGTTGGCGGCACGCTGGCCGGATTCCTGTATGCCCTGCAGAAAATCGGGAATTTTTCTTTCGTGCATATAGGCCTGAACGGCCTGCATGGAGCACCCCGCCTTCTGTGCGGCAGCGATATTTGCAGGCAGCGTGTCGGTGATGCGCCTGCGGATATTCTGGGTTCCCTGCAGTATGGCACCCAGCGGGTTGTTGATCTCGTGGGCCATACCCGCTGCAAGCCCGCCCACAGACATCATTTTTTCAGTCTGAATCATCATTTCTTCCAGCTGGATGCGCTGCGTCACATCGTCTATGCGCAGTACGCCGCCTTCGGATTCGCCGGGCAGCGGGGCCAGCTGCACTTCTTCATGCACGGTGCTGCCGTCGGCGTCTTTGCCTGTCAGGTGCAGCTCAAGGGGGGTGCGGGTGTGCAGGGCATGGTGCAGCTGCGGCAGAAACGGTGAAATCTGCGGGGCAATGGCTTCGATGGGCAGCAGGGTTTTGCCGGCGGGTGCGTTGTGCTGCATGCGTTCTGCCGCGCGCCTGTTCATGTGGGTGACATGCCCCTGTGTATCCAGAGCCACAACAACGGAAGGCATGGCGTCTATGATGTTCTGGACAAAAAGGTGCGCCCGGGTGAGATCCGCCTCGCGTTCCTCCAGCGCTGCGGACATGTTGTCAAATTCAAGGCGCATTTCCTGAAATTCATCATAGGTTTCCGGGCTGCCGGATCTGCCCGGCCATGCTCCCACAGAAATGTCCTTGATGGTTCTGGTGAATTCTCTGAGCGGGCGCGCAAGCCCGCGCTGCAGCTCGTACAGCAGCGATGCGGCGAGAACTGTATACAGCGCGGCAAACACCGCCACAAAGGCCAGTATGTCGCGCGCGGTGCCCGTGATCACATTCATGGTGGGCATTATGTGCAGAATAACCCACCCTGTGGAAGCGATGCGCATGGCCGAAACCTGCAACAGGCGGCCTTCGGATTCCGCCTTGCCGAAGAATGATCCCGTGTCGCGGGTGGCATGAAAGACCGGCTGCAGACCTATGTTGGCAAAACGCCGCACCATGGCCCAGTCGGGGTGCACCATGGTGTTGCCCCATGCATCTGTCAGTACCAGCAGGCTTGATTCTTTGGGAAACAGCTCTGCAAGATGCTTCTGCACGGCCCGCAGGTGCAGTTCGGCAACCAGCATGGAGCCGTCCTGCTGCTTTACGCCCAGATACACGCCCATGTCTCCGGCATCGGTCATGCCCTGCGGCTGGCTGATGACTCCGCCGGCCACAGCAACCGGCAGCAGAGGGACAGCCAGTTCCTGCCCCGGCAGTGCCGGGGGCACACTGGTGGTTATTTTGCGGTTGCCGTCCACCAGCATGACTCTGGTGAACTGCGGGTACAGCCTTTTCAGCATGGTCATGGTGTGCGGCAGTGTGCCGTCGGGTTCGTCCATGGTGTTTTGCAGCGCGGCGTAGGCACCCTGCATATATTCATTGATGTAGTTGGCGATAATTCCGGCGTTGTAGCGGCTGCGCGCTTCGAATTCGCTGATGCGGCTCTGGTAGGAGAATGCGGCCAGAAAAAGCGCGCAGAGCATTCCCAGCACGCACATCCAGCGGATAAGCTTGACAGACATGGTCCGCGAAAGCGAAGGCAGCTGGGTGGTTTTCATCGTACCGGCTCGAATGCGCCGTTGCGCACTGTGGAAATGAAGAACGGCATGTGTGCGTCTCCGTATGCATCCAGCGTGATGGGGCCGCACAGACCATCCAGTTGTCTGATACTTTTCAGGGCTTCACGCAGGCCCGCCGTCCGTCCCTGTGTTTTTTCCAGCCCGCGCTGCAGCAACCGCACGGCGGTATAGGCAAACAGGCCCGGAAAGCTCGGTTCCCAGCCGAACCGCTCGCTGAACCGGCTGATGAAGTTGCGGTGGGCGGGCAGTTCGGCCAGTGTGGGATAAGGATGGCAGAAGAACGTGTCTTCCACTGCGGTACCGCCCTGTGCTATCAGCGCGGGAGTCAGTGCCCATGTGGAGGAGAATTTCGGGCCCGAGAATCCGTTCTGGGCCATCTGGGCCAGCACAAACGCGGTGTCACGCGCAGAAGCCGCCACAAATACGGCCTGCGCGCCGGAATCAGCGGCCGAGGCGGCGGCATCCAGCAGCGAAGAAGGAACGGACGAGGAAAACGGAATGATGTTGACTACCGTGCCTCCCGCCGAGGTGAAGCCTCTGGCCGCAGCGTTGATAAACGTCCGTGAAAAATCTTCATTCACCGTGTCCAGCAGGGCCACGGCCGTCTGCACCCCGCGGGAGGCGGCAAACAGGCCCAGATCACGGGCTGTGGCGTCGTTGTCTGCAATGACACGGAAAAAATTGTCATCCATGCCGGTAAGCTGATACGTGGAGACCGTGGGCGAGACATAGACCACAGACCTGTGTACGGCCATCACGGCCAGCTGTTGGCTGCTGGTCATGTGCCCTATGACGGCGGCCACCCGCTGTCCGGCAAGATGGCTGTCGGCCTCCACCGCGTCTTTTTGCGTGTAACCGTCATGTGCGGTGACAAGGCGCAGCCGCCGCCCGTCAATACCGCCTGCGGCGTTGATGTCTTCGATGGCCAGCTGCGCGGCGTTGCGGCCTTCCACGCCGAGGTCGGAGAATTTTCCTTCCAGCGGGCCGGAAAAGCCCACCAGAATGTCACCGGGAGGCGTTGCCAGATACAGGGCTGCCGCCATCAGCAGGCATGCTGCCCCCAGTGTGAGCGCAAACAATGTTCGGCCGCGAGGATATGGCATACTTTTTCCCCCTGTGCTCCGGCACCGGCCGGATGGCTGTGGCTGTATACTTATAGTATCACTTTGATGCACCGCTTTTGCAACCCCTTATAACCGGACAGCCGGAGGGTATATGAGCGATTTTGTACTGGCGCCTGCGGACGCCGACAAAGATTTTCTGCTGCGGACAGCCCGTGGCGCCGTTGCGGACGGACTTGCAGGACGCGAGGCGCATCCCGCAGCTCCCCCGCCGGAATGTTCGGCCGTGCCGCAGATGGAACTGGGGGCTTTTGTCACACTGGAACTGGACGGCGTGCTGCGCGGCTGTATCGGGCAGCTTACGGGCAGCGGTCCGCTGTACGTCACGGTGGCACGCATGGCGCAGGCTGCTGCCTTCGGCGACAGCCGCTTTGCACCGCTCACCGCGGCAGAGGCCGGTCGTGTGACATATTGCGTGTCTGTAATGGGACCGGTGACGCCGTGTCCTGACCCCGCGCTTATAGAAACGGGCAGACACGGGCTGGTTGTCCGCCGGGGGGCGCATGCGGGGCTGCTGCTGCCGCAGGTGGCCGCAGAGCACGGCTGGAACCGCGAAACATTTCTGGAGCATACCTGCCGCAAGGCGGGGCTTGCCCCTGATGCGTGGCGCAGTGCCGGCACACAGATTTTCTGGTTCGAGGCCGTCATCATCCGCTGACGTCTTTGCTGCAGAAGCGCAGGCACTTCAGCAGGGACCTGCGCATCATGTTTTTTTACGGAGCAGACTTATATGTCCAGTGTTCTTCCTGTCTCTCCCGCCGAGGAGAGAAGCGCGGTGGATAACCGCCGCATGCTTGTTTTTCTTGTGGTTCTTGCATTGTGCTCCGCATTTGCCTTTCAGGGCTGGCGTACCCTTTTGAACAACTATGCTGTTGAAACCGCAGGGCTTTCTGGTCTGCAGATGGGGATTATACAGTCTCTGCGCGAGGTTCCCGGCTTTATGGCGCTGGGTGTGGTTTTTCTGCTTTTGCTGGCGCGCGAACACCGCCTTGCGGCGGTTTCGGTGTGCATCATGGGGGGCGGCGTCATGCTGGCGGGGCAGTTTCCCACATTCGGGGGAGTTGCGGCCACCACCATGTTGATGTCCTTCGGGTTTCATTATTACGAAACCCTTAATCAGTCTCTGACCCTGCAGTATTTCGGCAAAAAAGAAGCCCCTGTCATCATGGGGCGCATACGCGGGTTCACTGCCGGAGCAAACCTGGCTGTGGGCGGCACCATCGCGCTGCTTTCTCTGTGGCTGCCCTACAGCGCCATTTTTGTGGTGGTGGGCGGTGTGGCAGTGTGCGGAGGGGTGTGGGCGCTGCGGCAGAATCCGGCCAGCCCCACGGCGCCCAGACAGAACAAAGGGATCGTTCTGCGCGGCCGGTACTGGCTTTTTTACCTGCTTACCTTTCTGAGCGGGGCGCGCAGGCAGATTTTTGTCGCGTTTGCCGTATTTCTGCTGGTTGACCGTTTCGGTTTCGGTATCGGCGAAATCACGGCGCTGTTTATTGTGAACAACGTGGTCAACTGGTTTCTCAGCCCTGCCATAGGGCGGGCAGTGAACCGGTACGGCGAGCGCGCTGTACTGACTCTGGAATATGCCGCGCTGCTTTTTGTTTTTCTGGGATATGCCGTGGCGTGGAGCAAGTGGCAGGTGGCCGCACTGTATGTGATAGACCACATATTCTATAATTTTGCGCTGGCCATCAGAAGCTATTTTCAGAAAGTGGCCGATCCGGCGGACATCGCGCCCAGCATGGCGGCCAGCTTTACCATCAACCATATAGGTGCGGTCATTCTGCCCGCGCTGGGCGGTTATCTGTGGATGGTCGATTACCGCATACCGTTTCTGGGGGCTGCCGGACTGGCGCTGTGCTCGCTTGTTTTTGTTCAGCTTATTCCGCACAGTATGCGCAAGGCCGGTGTAGCTGCCTGACGGGGCGGCGTCATGCGGCCGGTTTGCAGGCCGGGGGATTCTTGTCTCGAAACCGGCATGGGGCTATTGTTATGCTGCGGTGCGGTTTAATCACAAGGAGTGTGCGATGAACCATATGCGTACTGTCCCGTTGTACCTGCGGGCCGCCTGTATTGCGGTGGCCTGTGTGGCTTTTGCGCTGCTGTTGCACCATGGTGCGGCAGCTGCCCCGCCCGCCACGGGCAAGACCCTGCCGGATAAACCCGCCGCCCTGCCGGACAGAAGCGTGCCCGTGGCCGTGGAGCATGACGGTGTGGATACCGCCGGTACCAGACTGGCTTTTGAACTGAAGGAGCTGTTCAACGGTTCGGGCCTGTTCACCCTGACGGACAAGGATGTGCCCAAGTACCGTGTGCTCATTTCATCGGTGGCGGAGTTTCCTTCCCGCCCCGAAGTCGGGTCGGTATATTCCGTCATCTGGGTATATTCAGAAAGTGAAGAAACCCTGCGGCACTATCTTGCCCGTGATGTGGGAGTGGTGACACAGGATACGGCGAAAGCGCTGGCACTGAAGCTTGCCGAGCGCACAGACGGTATCGGCGTGAAGTATTCATATCTGTTCGACCGCTGATACGGAGGTGACGCATGGACAAGCATCTGCTGGTGGCGGTGAGCGAACACAGGGAATCTTCGGCCGGAGTGCGTTTTGCCTGCAGTCTGTTTAATGGTTCCGCCGGAGTGCGCATGACGCTGCTGCATGTGCTGGGTACGGCAGGACAGGATGCGGCAGCGGCTGCCGCCATGCAGCGCAGAGCTGCGGACATGCTGCACGGTGTGCGTCAATGGGCGGAAGGACAGGGCGTTTTGCCTGCAGATATTGAAACGCTGGTGCTGCCGCGCCGGTACGGCGTGCTGCGCGACATTGTGGATACCGCCCGCAAAGGACTGTACGATGCCGTGGTGGTGGGGGGGCGCTATCTGAGCAGACTGGAACAGATGTATGAAGACAGTGTGAGCCGCGGTCTGCTGTGGGAGTCCGTTGATTTTCCCGTATGGATATGCCACCAGCCGGACGCTTCAAGACGTAACGTGCTGCTGTGTCTGGACGGCGAAGAGCCTTCTTACCGCATTGCGGACCATGCGGGGTTCATGCTGCGTGACTGTGCGGGGCATGCGTTCACTCTGCTGCATTTCAACCGTGCCCGGACCGCTGCGGAAGAAGTGCTGGAACGCGGCCGCATGCTGCTGGAAGAAAACGGTGTGGGCAAAGACCGCATTGAAACGCTGGTCATGGAAAGCTCCGATCATGTGGAGAGCATTTTGAATGTGGCGGACCGGGGGCACTATGCGGTTGTGGCGGCGGGCCGTAACAAACGTCAGCCGGATTCTTTTTTCAACAGGCTGTTCACGCGTTCCGTCACCATGCGGCTGCGTGATAACACCCAGCGGTTTGCCCTGTGGGTGAGCCAGTAGGGGACAGCGTGGACAATAACGGATATCTGACGCACTGCGGGCGGCCTGATACTGAACGGGAACGTCCCGGTGTGCTGCTGGACACCTCGCCCGTGGGGGCTTTTCTGGTGTCGTGCGACGGAGCACTGCTGGAGTGCAACCGGACCTTTGCGTCACAGGCCGGGCTGGGTGCCCGGCAGGCTGCAGGACACACGCTGCGCTCTCTGCTGGGCGATGCCGACTGGCCGGTGCACGCAGCCGCGCTTAAACGGTGTGCCGAACATGCCGAGCCCGTGCGTTATGAAGTGCTGCTGCCGCAGGGCTGGAGGGCGTTCGCTCTGTATCCTGTGGCTGCCGCGCTGGGACGCGTGGCCTGTGTGGCCGGATATGCGCTTGATCTGTCAGGTCCGTCTGGGCGCCGTCCGTCCGGCTTTGCACCGGATTCCGCCTTGCATCCCGAGGAGTGTGCAGGGAGCGGTCAGGATGATGAACAGCCCCCTGAACCGGCTCATGAACTGGCGGCTGCTCCGGCCGGTGTTTTGTCCGGCGGCGCAGTGCGCCGGGCTGATGCTGCCGGACAGCCGGTACATGCGGTGCAGAACTCCGGCGGTGCTGCGGTGGGGTATATTTCGCCCTCGGGGCGGCTGCTGCAGCTCAGCGCTGCCCTGTGCACCATGCTGGGCGGCTCGCACGACCAGTTACGCGGCAGCGATTTTGCGCTGTCGTTTAATGAGAATGACCGCCCCGCAGTGCGCGAGCGTCTGCGGGCCGGGGTGGGTTCCGGCGTGGAAGGAGTGGCTTTCGAGGCGCGTCTGAACGCTCTGCAGGATGAGGACAAATGGTGCCGGGTGCATTGTCTTGGCGTATGTGCCGCAGAAGACAAACCCCTGTTCGGCATTGTGGTGGCGGAGGATGTTTCGCACATCCGCAGACTGCGGGCCGAAGCAGTGCGTGCCGGACAGCTTGCTTCGCTGGGCGAACTGGCTGCGGGTGTTGCTCACGAAATCAATAACCCCGTGAACGGCATCATCAATTACGCCCAGCTGCTGCTTGATGCAGCGGAATCGCGCAAGGCACAGGCCGAAGCGGGGATAGCCAGAAAAATTATCAAGGAAGGCAGCAGAATAGCAGATATCGCTCATAATCTGCTGTTTTTTGCCCGGGACAGGCGTCAGGAGATGACCCTGCTGCGTCCCGAAGCCGTGCTGCTTGAGTCGCTGGACCTTACCCGTGCCATGATCAGCCGTGACGGCATAACCCTGCAGATTGCCGTAGAGCCTGATCTGCCCATGGTGCGGGGACGCAGCCGTGAATTGCAGCAGGTTTTTCTGAATGTCATCAGCAATGCGCGTTATGCACTTAACAGGCGCTTTGCAACGCCGTGTCCGGAAAAGCACCTTGCCATATCGCTGCGCAGCCGCCGCGGGGGCGAAGGCATGGTGGTGGCGGAATTTGTCGATCAGGGCGGAGGAATTCCCGGGCATCTGCGTGCCAGAGTGCTGGAACCTTTTTTTTCCACCAAGCCGGAGCGTGAAGGCACCGGGCTTGGGCTGTCCATCAGCCAGAGTATTATCAGAGCACATGGCGGCCTGCTGGAACTGTACAGCGACGGGCACACGTATACGCGGGTGCAGATCAGCCTGCCCACCCCCACAGGAGCGCAATAATGGCCTTTATTCTGGTGGTTGATGATGAAGAATCCATCTGTTTCACGTTCCGCCTGTTTCTGGAACAGGCGGGATATGACGTGCAGACGGCCTCGTCCTGCGCGGGGGCGCTGACGGTTATTGACGGGCAGACACCCGACCTGATTTTTGCCGACATCATGCTGGGCGGACCCAGCGGCATAGACCTGCTGCGCGAAGTGCGCCACCGCGGGCTGACAATGCCCTTTATTCTCATAACCGGTGAACCCAGCATGGAAACCGCGGTGGAGGCTCTGGCTCTGGGGGCGGACGAGTATCTGTACAAACCGGTGGATAAAGACAAGCTGCTGCTGGCTGCGGAGCGCTGGCTGCGCTACAAGTACGTGGTGGATCAGAAACAGCGGCTGGAACGGGAAAAAGACGAACTGCGCAGACATCTGGAAACGGTGTTCAATGCCGTGCCTGATGCCATTGTGACAGTCTCTTCGGGCTTTACGGTGCTCAGTGTCAATGAAGCCTGCCGGAACATACTGGGCATGGATACGGCAGCCGCAGGCGGACAGCCGTGTGACAAGGCGCTGGGAAGCGCTGCGGCGGAATGCATGCCGCTGCTGCGGGAGGCCGTGCGCGCGGGGCACATTGTACAGCGCGGCGGTGTGGCTGTTCAGCATGACCGTGGCGAGATAATTGTTGATATAAGTGCCGTGCCGCTGGCCTGTGCAGCGGCCGCTACTGAGCACCCCCCCGGGACCGATGCTGCCGGCGGAGTCATGCTTATAGTGCGTGATGTCACCAGACTGACCGGTCTTGAGCGTGCTCTGGCGGCGCAGCATATCCGGCGCAGCATGATCGGGCGCAGCAGCGTGATGCGCGGTGTCTTCCGTCTGGTGGAAAGTCTGGCCGACACGGACACCACCGTGCTTGTCACCGGTGAAAGCGGAACAGGTAAGGAACTGGTGGCCGATGCGCTGCACCATTCCGGTGCGCGGGCGCAGGGACCGTTTGTCAAAGTCAACTGTTCGGCTTTATCCGAAACGCTGCTTGAAAGTGAACTGTTCGGCCACGTGCGCGGGGCGTTCACCGGTGCCACAAAGGACAGAACCGGCCGCATACAGATGGCTCACGGAGGAACTCTTTTTCTGGATGAAATAGGGGATATTTCACCCTCGGTGCAGCTTAAACTGCTTCGGGTGCTGCAGGAAAAAGAAATTGAGAGGGTGGGTGAAGGGCGCCCCGTGAAAGTGGACGTACGCGTGGTGGCCGCAACCAATAAAAGCCTGCGTGCACTTGTGGCCCGCGGCAAGTTCCGCGAAGATTTGTATTACCGGCTGAAAGTGGTCGAGGTGCACCTGCCCGCACTGCGCGAACGGCGCGAAGACATTCCGCTGCTGGCAGAACATTTTATTGAGGAATTCAACGAGCATTTTCACCGGCGTGTGAGCGGGCTGGACAGCAGCGCGCAACAGCTGCTGGTGCAGTATGACTGGCCGGGCAATGTCCGCGAACTGCGGCACGCGGTGGAACATGCGTTCATCATGGCCGGCGGCAATGTCATTCCCGCTGCGGCATTGCCTGCAGAGCTTATGCAAAGCGGCCGTTTTTCGGCACAGAGCGCCGGTACGGGCGCCTTGCGTCATGATGCTCCCGATGCCGCCGCGCAGGGGGCGGAGTGGAAACAGCGTCTTTCGGCAGCGCTTAAGGAAACAGGCGGCAATAAAGCCAAGGCCGCCCGTCTGCTGGGTATTTCGCGCCAGACCATGTACCGCAGACTGCGCGAACTGGGTATGTGATTCCGCAGGCCGGTTGCACGGCCTGCCGGAGCTGGCAAGTCGGGCAGCGGGCCTGTCAGATCTGGTAAGTCCGGCAGCTCCGCTGCTGTGGTGAGTACTGGTTTTCAGTTATGGCTGTTTTCCGGCGGCAGATGATATTCTGCCGCCGTTTTTCTGTGCGGTCCGGCAGACGGAAGGCTGACGGGCCGTATCCGGATGCCCGGGTGCATAGCCTGTCAGATCTGGTAAGTCCGGCAGCTCCGCTGCTGTGGTGAGTACTGGTTTTCAGTTATGGCTGTTTTCCGGCGGCGGATGGTATTATGCCGCTGTTTTTCTGTGCTGGTCCGGCAGACGGAAGGCTGACGGGCCGTATCCGGACGGCATCCGGCTGTTTTTTCCGGTGCTGCCGCGGCGGATATGGTGTCATCGGCCGTGTTTTCGCCCGTGGTTTCGCCTGAGAAGCCGGTTGCTGCGGTGGTGCATGTCTGAGGTCTGTGCCGCTTTTTTTTGTGCTGTTTGCGGAACGGCGAGGACGGCTGCCGTTATCACATTGATTTTATAGTTGGTTGTGTAACCAAAAAAATACTGGTTACAAAAGTAAGTACTTGTATGGGGTGAGTAATCAGTCATTCAGGTAAAATATGTAAAAACAGAAGCTTGTCGGAGTATGTTATTTTTTTCACATTGTGCTTGACTGATTTTTCGGGCGGTCGTATAAGGAAGTCAACGTGATTGAGCGCTCAGTTTGAAAGGTGTTCAGTCAGACTTCGCAGAATCAAAGTGAGGATATGCTCATGCGTACAAGAAGAAGAATGAACAGAGACGACCGTCAGCAGATTTACCGTTGGGTTACCCGTGCTGTCATGGGATGTCTTATTCTCGCACTGGCAGCCGGATGTTTCTCTTCCCGTTCTGACAACAGCAAGCTGGTTCACGGCATGCCTGTAGCTGCCATGTCGGCTTTGCAGTCTCCTCAGACAAATTTCTAGCAGTTTAGCCATTGCCGGCCATGGGTTTTTGTACCCGCCAGCCCGCCCGATGTTATCGGGCGGGCTTTTCTTATGCGGGTAAAAAAAGGGGTACGGGCGGGTGATATCTGTACGCGGCACAGTGCATGCCTGCGGCGGGTGCGGCGCACGTGCACGCAGGGGTCAGATGTCCGTGCTCAGGGTGGAAAGGTCGCCGGTGGACTGTCCGGTACTTTCGGCGCGCAGCAGGCGTCGCATGATCTTGCCGTTTTTATTTTTCGGCAGGGCGCTGCGGAATTCAACCTCGCGGATGACGGCCACGGGGCCGAGTTCGCGCCGGGCGTGTTCTATGAGGTCCTGATCGGTTTCTCCGGTCATCATCATGGTGGCCACGGGGGGTTGGTCGTCATGCAGCACCACAAATGCTTTGGCCACTTCTCCGCGTATTTCGTCAGGCACGCCCACTACGGCGCATTCTGCCACGGCAGGGTGCGAAGCCAGTGCGGCTTCCAGTTCGGCGGTACCTATGCGGTGCCCCGCTATAAGCATCACATCATCGGCACGGCCCTGTATCCACAGGTAGCCGTCTTCGTCTTTGCGGGCCACGTCGCCGGAAAAATACCAGCCGGGAAAGCGCTCCCAGTACAGCCTGCGATAGGCTTCCGGATCGTTGAAGATGGTGGTCAGCATGGCGGGCCACGGTTTTTTGATGACCAGATATCCGCCTTGTCCGTGCGGTACCGGAGCACCGCTTTCATCCACCACGTCCACTTCCACCCCCGGCAGCGGGCGTGTGACGGAACCGGGCTTGAGCAGCGATACCGGCAGCGGGGAAATCATGAACATACCCGTTTCTGTCTGCCACCATGTGTCGAGCACAGGGCAGCGGCTGCGGCCGATATGCTTGTGAAACCACGTCCACGCTTCGGGGCTTATGGGTTCGCCCACGGTGCCCAGCAGCCGCAGGGTGCCCAGCGTGTGGCGGTCGGGGTTCTGCCGCCCGAAGCGCATCAGCATGCGTATGAGCGTGGGCACCGTGTACAGCACCGTGACACCCCAGCGCTGAACGACGGACCAGGCCCGGCCGGCTTCGGGGTACAGCGGATGTCCCTCGTAAAGCAGCGTTGTGGTGCCCGCCATGAGCGGCCCGTATACCACGTAGCTGTGTCCGGTGATCCACGCGGGATCGGCCGTGCACCAGAAAATGTCAGTGGGTTTAAGGTCGAACACCCAGTCCAGAGTGCGGTTGACGCCTACCATGTACCCGCCGTGAGCATGTACAATGCCTTTGGGAGCGCCCGTGGTGCCCGATGTGTACAGGATGAACAGCGGGTGAGCGGCATCCAGTGATTCGGTGAATGCTTCATCGGGCTGGTCGCGCACAAAATCGTGGTACCAGACGTCTCTGTCGTCTTTCATGGCGGTTTCCACCAGCACGCGGTGCACCACCACAACTTTTTTCAGCACGGCAGCCGCCGCGCCGGAACATTTGGCCACCGCGGCATCCACGGTGCCTTTCAGCGTTATCACCCTGCCGTTGCGGTAGAACCCGTCTGCGGTGATTATGGCAGCAGGTGTGGCGTCATTAATGCGGTCGCGTAGGCTGCGTGCGGAAAATCCCCCGAAAACAACGGAATGTACCGCGCCGATTTTTGCCGCAGCCAGCATGGCTATGACGGTTTCCGGCAAAGGCGGCATGTGGATGAGCACCCGGTCGCCTTTACCTATGCCCGCGGCCCGCAACGCATTGGCGGCTTTATTCACTTCGCGGTACAGTTCGTAATAGGTAAGCTTGCGTGTGTCTCCGGGTTCGCCTTCCCATATGAGCGCCAGTTTATTTTTGTTTGCGGTTTCTATGTGCCTGTCCAGCGCATTGTAGACAATGTTGCAGCGGGCACCGGCAAACCAGCGGTAGAAGGGAGCTGCGGAATCATCCAGCACGGTATCCCATTTGCGGAACCACGAAAGTTCTTCCGCCGCTTCTTCCCAGAATCCCAGCCAGTCGCTTTCCGCGCGGGCGCGGGCGATGGCCACATCCTGCGGGTTCATGTTCGCCTCTGCCACGATGCGCGGCATGGGCCGGAACACACGTTCTTCGCACAGCAGGGTGTCCAGAGTTCCTGAACCTTCAGGGGCGGTGCATAGCGGTTGTTTGGCGGACATGGTTACAATCCCAGAACCTGTTTGAGTTCGCCGATGCGCCGGCGGCTGATGGGCAGTTCGATCCGTGTGCGGCCTGCTGTGCGCAGCATAAAGCTGGAACCGGGCAGCGAAGCGATTTCCGTGACCATATTCAGATTGACCAGATACTTGCGGTGCACTCTGAAAAAACGGTGCGGTTTGAGTTTGCCTTCAAGAATTTTAAGCCGGTACGAGGTCAGATACTTCTGCTCGGCCGTGTGTACATAGGTATAGTCTTCGTAGGCTTCCACAAAAACTATTTCGTCATAGGGCAGCAGCAGGGTTTTGCCTTCGTAAGTGATGGCCAGTTTTTCTATTTCTACAGGGCGGTAGGTGCTGTTGTAGTCCCATGCCTGTTTCAGCGCATCCAGAAAGCCGTCCTGTTCGTCGTCAGCCAGCGGTACCTGAACTGTTGCATCGTCTTCTGCCGTGGTATCGGTCTGAAGGCCGTGTCCCGCTGTACCGGCGGGTGCGGGCGCGGCTTTTTCGTTCCAGCGGGTTTCCGGGTCGGGCGCCAGCTTGAAGTGGCTGCAGAACTGCCGCAGCCGGGCAATTGTTCTGGAAAAACGCTGCGCCGTACATGGCCAGATGAGGTAGTCGGTGGCATCCAGCTCGAATCCGGCAAAGGCATGGGTTTCGTCGGAAGCAATGAACACCAGTGCCGGACGGTGCCTGCGGCCCATAAGTCGCTGGGCGAATTCCAGCCCCTGCTCCGGCTGCTGCAGGTCTACCCCGCAGAACACCGCACCGTAATGGATGGCGTTCAGCAGTTCCTGCGCCTCGTTTGCACATACCGCTTCGCCCACCACGCGCAGAAAGGGTACCTGCGAAACATGCGCACGCAGGCTGTGCCGGACGGCAGCGTCCGGATGCAGAATGAGCGATGTCAGTCTGGGCATTGATATCCTGACAGAAGAATAAGGTTTTCAAGACTGTACACGGCATGCGGGCTTCTGTGAAGCATAATGGACTGTTTGTGCAGGCAGTCACCTGTCTCGCAGCGGGATGGCGCACAGGGTGCCGGGCCGGTTTTTGTGACATTTGCGCGACATTCGCCCGCCGCCGGGGCTACGTTCTTTTGTCACGGCCTGTCGGGGTGTAAGCTGTACGGCATAACTGCAAGGAGGCAGAGCATGCCGATGAAGAAAACCATATTGTTTCTCTGTACGGGCAATTCGTGCCGCAGCCAGATGGCCGAAGGGTGGACCAGAAAGCTGAAAGGCGATGAATTCGAGGTGCGTTCCGCCGGAGTGGAAACTCACGGACTCAATCCGCTGGCAGTGGAGGTCATGGCCGAGGCCGGAGTGGATATTTCCGGTTACCGGTCAAAGCTGGTTTCCGAACTGGATGTGGATACATTCGACTATGTGGTCACTGTCTGCGACCATGCCAGTGAGCACTGTCCGTTTTTTCCTGCCGAAAGCCGCAGAATTCATGCCGGATTTCCGGATCCGCCGGCTCTGGCGCGTACGGCGGCAACGCATGAAGAAGCGCTGGAGCACTACCGCCGGGTGCGCGACGCCATACGTGATTTTGTACAGAGCCTGCCTGCGCCTCTGCTGTAATCCGTGTCCGGAATTCCGGCCGCAGAAGCACGCAGAAAAGCCCCCTTGCGGGGGCTTTTGTTTATTTGCGGGCAAGACGGGGGCGCCGCGGGAGTTACAGTGCGAAAGAGACGGCCACAGGCTCTGCCGCCTGATTGCGGTGTCCGCCGTTGCTGCCGTGGCCCAGACCGTTCATGCGGGATCCGGAGCCGCCGCCGAGGCAGGCCACAAGATTGCTCTCTGCATTGTTCAGCTGTGCGGACTGTGCATTTTTATGCATCATGCCTTTCTGCATGTGTGCGCCTTTGTGCATCATGCCTTTCATGCCTTTCATGCCGCAGCCCTGCGCGCCGCCGGTCAGAAACATGCCGTGCCGCAGAGGCAGGCTGATACCCAGCGCCTTTTCCAGCTTGTCATTCATGTCCATGCGGGCAGTATCCAGAGTGGTACGCAGCCCTGCTATGGCGTCGGCCAGCGGAGCAAACATTTCAGGCGAAGCGTTGGGATTCATACGCAGTGCATCCAGTTCAGCGGAACGTGCCCACAGTTCACTGCGTACCTTGGCCGTGTCGGCGTAGGTTTTTTTCACAATGGCATCGTACTGCTTCTGCTGTTCTTCCGTCAGCATGAGCCGGTGTGCGCCCATGCCGTGGCCCATCATGTGTCCGCCGGTTTCATGGTTCATATGCCCGGGGGCCTGCTGATGCATCTGATGATTCATAGCGGGTGACTGGGCAGAACCGGTGGTGGTCTGTGCGGCCACGGCGGCACCGGCGGTGCCGAGAGTGAGTACGAGGGCAAAAGCGGTTACGTTGCGGCGAATGGTATTCATGGTGATACTCCTTGATGGTTGCTTAATGTTGGCAGCAATACAGCAACAGGTGTGCCAAATTGTTAATTACATATAATTATTGAATAATATTTTTCGTTGCATCGGGCGCGCATCAATTGTGTACAATTTTTATACACCGGACAGAAGAAGAGCCCTGTATAAAAACAAGACACTGTCTTTTTTTTATACACCGGCGGCCCGCGGCACGGCGCCGGTGTCATGCGGCAGGGCTTTCCTGAGGGCGGGGGTCGTAGTATTAGACTTTGAAAGGCAAATACCGTATGAATTCCTGTTCAACGCGGGGCGGCCATGTGTGCCGGTGCCGCGTTTATTGAATCTATCACCCAAGTCCACACAGGAGGCGTGCCGCTTCGCGCGGCCACCGACATATGGCTAAACAGTCAAATATCCGCAATTTCAGCATTATCGCTCATATCGATCATGGCAAGTCCACGCTTGCCGACCGTATTCTGGACGTGACCGGTCTGGTGACCGAGCGTGACAAACGTGACCAGTATCTGGACAGAATGGAACTGGAGCGCGAACGCGGCATCACCATCAAGGCGCAGGCGGTGCGCATTCCGTACAAGGCCGCGGACGGCAGGGAATATGTGCTCAACCTGATCGACACTCCCGGCCACGTGGACTTCAGTTATGAAGTTTCACGCTCGCTTGCGGCGTGCGAAGGTGCGCTGCTTGTGGTTGACGCCACACAGGGGGTAGAAGCACAGACGCTGGCCAACGTTTTTCTGGCCCTTGATCATGATCATGAAATCATTCCGGTGCTGAACAAGATTGATCTGCCCAGTTCGGATATTGCCCGTGTAAAGGCCGAAATCGAAGACGGCATCGGGCTGGACGCAGCGGAAGCCGTAGAGGTGAGCGCCAAGACCGGTCTTAATGTGGACAAGGTGCTGGAAGCCATTGTGGAACGTCTGCCCGCGCCCGAGGGTGACTCCGATGCGCCGCTTCAGGCGCTGATTTTTGACTCGTGGTATGATTCGTATCAGGGCGTCGTGGTTATGTTCCGCGTGATGCACGGCACCATCAGAAAGGGTGACAGCATCCAGATGATGGCCACCGGCAAAAAGTACGAAGTGACGCGGCTGGGGGTGTTTTCTCCCGAAGCAAAAGACGTCGACTGCTTTACCGCCGGTGACGTGGGCTTTTTATGCGCTGCCATCAAGGAACTGGGCGACGCCAAAGTGGGCGATACCGTAACCCATTCGTCCAGACCGGCCGCCACGCCGCTGCCCGGATTCAAAGAAGTCAAGCCCATGGTGTTCTGCGGACTGTATCCCACTGATTCCAGCGAATACGAACAGTTGAAGTATGCGCTGGAAAAACTGCAGCTTAACGACGCGGCGTTTTCGTTTGAGGCGGAAACATCGCAGGCGCTGGGTTTCGGGTACCGTTGCGGCTTTCTGGGACTGCTGCATATGGAAATCGTGCAGGAGCGGCTGGAGCGTGAGTTCAATATAGGGCTTATCGCCACGGCTCCTTCTGTCGTCTACAAGGTGCTGACCGTGGACGGCGAGGAAAAATACATAGAAAACCCCGCAGCCCTGCCCGATCCCACCAAAATCGAAGGGCTGTACGAGCCCTATGTGCGGATGGAAATTCACGTGCCCAACGAATTCGTGGGCAACGTATTTAAGCTGTGCGAAGAAAAACGCGGTATCCAGAAGGATATGCGCTACCTTGCGGTCAACCGTGTGATCATCACCTATGAGCTGCCCTTTGCGGAAATCGTGTATGACTTCTTTGACAAGCTGAAGTCGCTTACGCGCGGGTACGCCTCCATGGATTACGAGATCATCGACTACCGCCAGTCAAACCTTGTGAAGCTGGATATGCTGATCAACGGCGACCCCGTTGACGCGCTGGCATGCATTGTTCACAGGGACAAAGCCTATTATCAGGGGCGCGCCATAGCGCTCCGGCTCAAACGTACCATACCCCGTCAGATGTTCGAGGTGGTGGTGCAGGCGGCCATCGGCAACAAGATTATAGCCAGAGAGCGCAACGCCCCCCTGCGCAAGAACGTGACCGCCAAGTGCTACGGCGGTGACATTACCCGTAAAAGAAAACTGCTTGAAAAGCAGAAAGAGGGTAAAAAACGCATGAAGCGCATGGGCAACGTCGAACTGCCGCAGGAGGCCTTTCTTGCCGCGCTGCAGGTGGATGACGAATAGCGGCAGGGCGCCCGGCACAGCAGAAAACGATGCAAAACAAGCACGGCGACTTCTGCGCCGCCGCGCGCATGAGAAAGGAAAAACCCATGTCGGAACCGAGAAAGCATCCCTTTGTGGAATTTCTGGAAGCTATTTCCGTGGCCGTGGTGCTGGCCCTTGTCATACGCACCTTTATTGTGCAGGCCTACACCATCCCTTCAGGCTCCATGCTTGAAACATTGCAGATAGGTGACTACCTGCTGGTGAACAAATTCAGCTATGGTGTGAAGATTCCCTTCACACATGACTATCTGCTGGAGCGTTCCGGCCCGGAACACGGTGATATCATTGTCTTTGAGTTTCCCGACAATCCCGATGTCGATTATATCAAACGTGTCATCGGCGTGCCCGGCGATGTCATAGAAGTGCGTGACAAAGAAGTATACCGCAACGGCCAGCGGCTGGAAGAACCCTATGCCGTGCACGGTGACCCCGGCTACCAGATGCGCCGGGACAACTTCGGCCCTGTGACCGTGCCCGGGGGCAGCTACTTCTGCCTTGGTGACAACCGCGACTTTTCGCAGGATTCGCGCTTCTGGCAGAACACCTTTGTGCGTAAGGAAGCCATCAGAGGCAAGGCGCTGTTCATTTACTGGTCCATGGACGGCTTCACCGACATCCGCTGGGGCCGCATAGGCTCTTTTGTGCATTGACCCCGCCTGCGGGGCGGCTGCCGTACACAGGTTGCAGCCGCCGCAGCCCCGCAGCATATGATATGACAACGCCCCGCCGTCCCGTGTGACGGCGGGGCGTTTCTGCATCAGCCGTACGGCGGTCACGTGCCGGAACACACTGCGACAGCTGCCGGCTATGCGCCTTACTCCGGCCGCAGCGGCAACGTGCGGCAGACTCGATTGCACATGCCGCGCGGGGCTGCAATGCCGTAATCTGCGATGTCCGCGTTTTTCAGACTGGCTGTGCACCGCGGACTGACCGTCCGCTGTTCATGGTGTGCTGTGTGCAAGCGCCCTGCGGGCTGTTCTGTCCTGTTGCGTGCTGCATGAGCGGAAGCAGAGTGCGGCGGCATGAAAAAGCCCCGCCAAAGCGGGGCTGGAAAGGCTGCGGAGTCTGTCATGCGCGTGCGGGGCGGCTGTTCAGCGCACGCCTTTGCGCACCAGATAGCCGCTGTATTTTTTGTCCGTACCCTTGATATGTCCCGTGAGCCAGTTTTTAAGAAACCGCATGACATCCATGGTCACGGTAACCTTGCCCTGCTGCAGGTCTTTTTCAAAGGCCAGTACATTCTCCACGAACTTGCGGTGTTCCTGTATATGTTCCGCCGTGGCCGGGTAGCCGTGTTTGTGGAAGAGTTTTTCTTCGGTATCGAAATGGTACACGGTATAGTCTTTAAGCCTTCCGACTATGGCTATGAGATGGCTTGCGCTTTTGCGCCGGCGCATGGCTTCGTGCAGTTCGTTGATCAGGTTTACCAGTCCTTTATGCTGTTCGTCGATGGAACTGATTTTGACCGAGAGATCATCCGTCCAGCGGAAAAGCTGCCCTGTGTCCGCCGTGGGCGCACCGGTTACAGCCGAGCCGTTGCCCCGCGCGGCAAGGTCGCGCAGTATGCTGTCCAGCTCTTCCACAAGGCCGGATACCTCCATGAGGGCGTGCGCCGCCGCATTCATGCCGTCTGCTGTTTCCGTGGCCACGCGGGTCACGTCGGAAACGGCGCGGTTTATCTGTTCCGACGCGGCGGATTGTTCTTCCGACGCGGCGGCGATGGACTCCACCTGACCGGCTGTGTCTTCCACAAGATGCACTATTTCTTCCATGAAGCGACCTGATTCACTGGCGGTGCGGGTGCTGTTTTCCAGGTCTGCGGCGGTCTGTTCCACGGCGGTCATGTTTTCGCGTGTGCGTTCCTGAATCAGCAGCACGCTTTCGCTTACTTCCTTGGTGGCGGTCATGGTTTTTTCGGCAAGCTTGCGGACTTCATCGGCCACCACGGCAAAGCCGCGGCCTGCATCGCCGGCGCGTGCAGCTTCGATGGCTGCGTTCAGCGCCAGCAGGTTGGTCTGGTCGGCAATATCGTTGATGGTGGTGATAATGGTGCCGATGCTTCTGGCCTGTTCGCCCAGCTGCCCCATGGTTTCCTTGAGATGCAGAAAACGCTTTTCGATGATTGTTATGGATTCCACCGCGCTGTGCACACCCTTTGCGCCTGTCTGGGCGTTTTCTTTGGAACGCGCGGCGCTGCCGGCTGCATCGGCGGCATTGCGGGCCACTTCGTACACGGTGCCGTTCATTTCTTCCATGGCGGTGGCTGTTTCCATCATGCGGTCGCGCTGGATGTCCACGTTGGCGTTCACCTGCTCGATGCGTGCGGAAAGCTCTTCCACTGCCGCGTATACTTTTTCGGAAAAGCCTCTGGCATTGGTGCTGGCATTGTTTACCGCGGCAAGCAGTTCCTGCGCCTGTGCCTGATGTGCATGGGCTTCTTTCAGAGCTTTTTGCGCCTGCTGTGCGCTGGCGTCCGCTTCCTGATGATTTTTGCGGGCTTCCAGCATGGTGGCCTTCAGGCTTTCCACCATGGTGGTCATGTCGTGCTTCAGGTCGGCCAGTTCGCATACATATTGCCCCTGCGCCTGCGCGTCCAGATTGCCGCCTGCTATGTCGCGCGCGTAGGCCCGCAGCCTGTCCAGCGGCGCCAGCAGTGAACGCATGCAGGCATACAGAGTGACAAGCACCAGCAGAACAATGGCGGCAGACCCTGCCGTCTGCACGGCTGTGAGCGTAGATGTGCGCTGTTCTGCCTCCTGCTGCAAAGCCAGCACCACGTCGTTCAGAGTGGCACGCAGGCGCGGCGTTATCTGCAGCAGGTCCGGTACTGCACGGCTGTCGCCTTTCAGTGCGCGCTCCACCAGTTTTTTATGCTGCGACCACAGCGTGTCGGTTCTGTGCAGCAATGCCAGCGTGGCGGCGGAAGGCTGCCCCAGCGTTACCGAAGGGCCGGAAGGTTCCAGAGAAAGGGGCGCCTGCCCCCTGCCCGAAAGAGCATTGTGCGTGGTTTCAAAAGCGCTGACGGCCCGGCGGAGCAGCTTTTCGGAGGCGGTATCGTCAGTGCCGGACTGTGCGCTGTGTATCAGCGCCACGGCCCGTCCGGTAATCAGTTCGGCCAGCATGCGCTGCCGTCCTGCAAGGTTTATGGAAACACTGTCTGACCGCTGGCCGGCTATCACATACAGATTGGCCGCGTACATGACGGCGGTAAGTGCCAGCACGCCGGCAAGCGATGCTATGAATCTGGTTCGTATGGTCATGGTATCCTCGCGCAGAAGGGCAAGGGAGAGTGTGTTCGGCGAACTGTGGAACGAAGCGGCACTCCTCCCCCCGGAACGGTCTGCCCTGTTATATTATGAGAAGGTTTCTTGATTAGCACCGAAGCCCGCAAACCGCAACAATCCGGTAGGCGACAGGCAGGCGGAACCTATGTTTTAAGTCTTATTTTACGGTATGTTCTGTTCGCATGACGCGGTGGCGCAACCGGTAGCGACGTATGTTGCGGCAAAAAGCTGCAATGTTACGGCGCATTGCGCATGGCGCAAAAAAAAGTGCCGCCTGCGGTTGACGGACTGCCGTCGGGCGTGACCGGCAGGGCGGACAGTCCCGACGGCAGAAGCGGACGGGCGGTTTGTTTTCTGCCGCTGAGTTGCGGACCGGACGTGGCCGGACGTTGCCGGAAGTGGCCGGACGCTGAAAAACTGCTGACCGGCTGCTGTCGGGCCTGCCTCATAAAGCCGGAATGTCATGCTGCGGGCAGGGCAGACGGATAACAGGCAGTTTTTTTATATTGCATGTATCCCGATGCGGGCTGTTGACGGAACCCCCGCTGCGACTTATCAACGGGTACGGGCGTGATCCGGCCAGTATGGCGGGACACCACATTGTACAGGTTCAGCCATGAAGTTACCACCGCAATACAGAGCATGCACCGGCGCCGTGCTGCTGATGCTGTACCTGCTGCCAGTGGCGGCGGGTGCCTCTTTTGTTGCGTTCCGCGGGCCTGATGCCTCTTCCGGTCCGGCGGTTCTGGCTTCGGCGTTTATGGATCATGCGGCCGGTATTACGGCCGTGAAGCCCCGGACAGACATCAGGGCGGCAGCGGAACTCTCCTGCGTCGCGCTGGTTTGCTCATTTGCCGGCGCGGTGCCCCCGTACGGATTTGTATCTGTCGTACCGGCACCTGCCCGTGTCCTTTCTTCCTCTGCTTTTTCCTCTCTTTTCCGGCCCAGAGCGCCTCCGGCATTTTCTGTGTGATTCAGACACTGACAATGCGTCTCCGGCCGTGACGGGCGGAGAATTTTTTCCTGACGGAAGATAACGGAGGCATTATGCTGCAGAATGACAAAGCGTCTTCTGAAGCCGCGCCGGAGCCCGGTCCCCTTCCTGTGCCCGATTATTCGCCCCGCAGTTACTCCGCGGGCGAACTGCTGCGCATGGGTCTCAGACTGGCGGCGGCCGCAGGCGTCTTTTTCCTTATCATTTGGCTTTGTGAACGATAATGCGTTAGCCTGCCGGTAAAGGCAGGATGCCGCGGCCCGGACGGGTGACCTTCCGGGCCTTTTATGTCTTTTTTTTTGCTGCTTACCGCCCGTACGGGCATAACTGATACGGAGAACACGGATGAAGGGTACCGGACCACGGGTATGGCTGACGGAATATGCGCTTACGGTGGCGGCAGGAGTGCTGTATGCCATCGCGCTGAAATATTTTGTACTGCCTTCCAGAGTCATTCTGACAGGCACGGAGGGAATCGCCTCTGCTCTTTCATACTATTTTGAAAGTTATCAGCTATTTATCATTCTGTATCTTGTTTTTCAGGCCATGCTGCTGCTGTTCGCCTTTGTGCGGGTAAGCCGGATTTTTGCCACCCGTTCTTTGCTGGTGGTGGGCACCGTGGTGCTGGGGCTTGCTTATCTGCCGGAACTTACCTTTGCCCAGCCGGAGCCGCAGAACGAGCGGATTATTCTGGTGCTGTTCGGCGGCCTGCTGGCAGGGGTGGCCAAGGCCATAGCTTTTCGCAACCGTGGTTCCACCGGCGACGAAGATATTCCCGGTGCCTATTTCGCCATGAAGTTTCTTAAGCCTGTCGGTTCGGTCTCTGTGGTGGCGGCGGTTGTTTCCACCTCGTTCGGCATTCTTATGGACCTGCTGAAAACAGGCGACTTTGAAACCGCGGTGAATACGCTGATGTACACCTGCATTTATATTTTTGCTTCTACCCAGACGCTGAATACGCTGTACCGCAAGTTCAAGATAACCATGGCAGTGGTGCTTACACAACGTTATGAAGCTGTCACGCAGGCCATCAGCGCGGCGTTCAGCCATCGCACCTATACCGTGCAGCAGGGCATAGGCGGCCGCAGCGGCGAAGTATTCTGGATGGTACGCTCCATCATCACTTACGAAGAACTGCCGCAGCTGGTTGAGGTCATCGAACAGGCAGACCCCGGCTGCTTCTATTACCACCACGATCTGGAAGGCATTTCGAGAGGATACTACATCGCGCCCATCGGCTGAAGCAGGGCATGCCGGGCCATGACAAAAACACCTTGTGCGGCACAACACCGCAGTTGTTGTCCGCCATAGTTTGGTGTACGTATGAATATCCATATGTTACAGCATTTTGTGTTTTGCGCGAGGGGTAGAAAAAAGTATGCTTGCCGGAATAGCCAGCGCCGCCCTGCTGGGTGTGGACGCTTTCAGGGTGGATATCGAGATTGATCTTGCCAGACAGGGTATGCCGTCTTTTTCCATGGTGGGGCTGGCGGAAGGTGCTGTGCGCGAGGCAAAGGAACGTGTTTTTGCCGCGCTGCGCAATACCGGCCACAAGCTGCCTCCTTCGCGCATAACGGTTAATCTGGCGCCGGCGTCATTGCGCAAAGGCGGCAGCGGATATGACCTGCCGCTGGCACTGGGCATGCTGGTGGCAGCCGGTGTGCTGCCACAGCAGCGTCTGGACGGGTTGTTTGTGGCAGGTGAACTTTCGCTGACGGGTGAAATAAAACCGGTTACGGGCATTCTGCCGCTGACGCTGCTTGCACGGGATTCCGGAGCGCGCGGTGTTATCGTGCCGCGGGCCAATGCAGCGGAAGCCGCCGTGGTGGAAGGGCTGGAAGTCTGGGGCATGGAGACTCTGGGCGAGGCTGTGGAGTTTGCGGCGGGGCGGTCCGAGGCGCAGCCCGAACCGTGTTCGGCGTCTGACCTGTGGCGGCGCGGGGACAGCTGGCATGTGGATTTTGCCGAGGTGAAAGGGCAGGAGCACGCCAAAAGGGCCATCGAAATTGCTGCCGCCGGTGCGCACAATATGCTGATGATCGGCCCTCCCGGCAGTGGCAAGACCATGCTCGCGCAGCGTATTCCCACGGTTCTGCCACCGCTTTCGTTTACCGAGGCGCTGGAGGTGACCAAGATTTATTCCGTGGCGGGACAGCTGGGGGCTGAAACCGCGCTGGTAACACAGCGGCCGTTCCGCACCCCGCATCATACCATATCAGACCCCGGACTGGTGGGTGGCGGTACGCATCCGCGTCCGGGCGAAGTTTCCATGGCACACAGGGGCGTGCTGTTTCTGGACGAGTTGCCGGAGTTTCGTAAAAGTGTGCTGGAGGTTATGCGTCAGCCGCTGGAAGACGGCACGGTGACCATCTCACGCGCGGCCCTGTCGTTAAGCTATCCCGCGGATTTTATGCTGGTGGCGGCCATGAACCCCTGTCCTTGCGGGTATCTTTCCGACGAGCGCCATGTGTGCCACTGCACGGCGGCTCAGATACAGCGCTATCGTTCGCGTCTTTCAGGGCCTTTGCTTGACCGGATTGATCTGCATGTGGAAGTGCCTGCCGTGCAGTACGATGACCTGCGCCATACCGGCAGGGGGGATTCTTCTGCTGCCATGCGCGAGCGCATTCTGCAGGCCCGTGAACGGCAGGACAAACGGTATCAGGGCACGCCGTGTGTGACCAATGCCGACCTTTCCGGCCGGTGGCTGGAAGAATACTGCCGGCTGGGCTCTGCAGAGCATGTCTTTCTGGAAAAAGCGGTCAGCGCGCTGGCTCTTTCCGCCCGCGCCTATACCCGCATTCTGCGCATTGCGCGCACCATCGCAGACCTTGCCGGGCACGATGCCATAACCTGTGCCGGCCTGGCCGAAGCCGTCAATTGCCGGACTCTGGACAGACAGCGTCTGTAACCGGTCATCATTCAGAGACAGGCTGTTATGCAGGCAGGGTCTGTGCGGGGCAGCAAGAAAAAGCACCCGCCGGAAACCGGAGTGGCATGTGTCAGACGGTTGCGGCGTCTGCGGGCCAGATGCCCAGCCCCAGCGCTTTGTCATGCCGTTGCAGCTCAGCCAGCGTTGCATCGGGCGGCATATTGAAAATGTCGTATGTATGCTTCAGGTACAGGCCTGTGGCTGCCGCGGCTTCTTTTTGTCCGTTTTTCAGCTGGGTGAGAAACAGCTGGTAGTAAGACGGCGCCGAAGGCTGCACGCGTATGAGCGTGCAGGCTGTGGCAAGAGCGGCTTCGGGTCTGCCCGCCGCAAGCAGTGCCAGCGTGGCGGCATGCAGATATTCAGGTACCTGTCCGTAGCGCTCTTCGGCCAGAATGACGTACAGCAGCGCACCGGCCGCATCACCGCGGGTCAGGCTGTCTCTGATGTGTTCGACAATTTCATACAGCTTCATGCCGTTAACCTGCCGCAGGGTGATGTGCTGCGTTGCGGAAGTCTGCGGTCCTTTGACCGCGGCATGCACCAGAGGGGCACGCCGCAGTGCCGTGTAGTCCTTTGCGCCGTCTTCGGCTGCCTGTTCATAAAATTCCTGCAGGCTGCGGCTGCTGCTGAGGGCAAAATTATCCGCCCTTCCTTTGTTCATTTTTTCTTCATAATCCTGCTGTGATTTGTAGTGGTAGTGGTTCAGCTGCGCAGTGCCGGCGGTGAAAGGAGCCAGCGCGTTAGTGACGGGCATGCGGTTTTCGTCCACGCAGTGGCTGCCCGCGCAGAAGCGGAAGCAGTGCGGGTCGCGGACATCGGTTGTGCGGTCGGGCCGTACGATGCATTTGACATGCAGCTTTTTCTGTTCATCCCGCAGTGTCTGGGTATAATTTTCGATGACCAGCCCGTGCGGCCGCACGATGTGCCCTCCGGACCCGAAAGGAACCCAGTGCAGGGCCACGGCGGCATAGTCGTTGTACTCTGCCAGAAACAGCCGGACATCCTGATGGGCTTTCAGTACCAGAAATTCGTCGAGATCAAAGAACGCCAGCCAGCGGAAGCGGGCACCGTGCTGCTGCAGGCATTGCCTGTAGCTGGGAATCTGCATGCTTCTGCCGGCAACCTCATGCACGGTGACCAGCCCTGATTCGATATGGTGCCGCAGCGTGTCGCGCAACGGACGGGCACTTTCATTATCAAACAATATGAAATGCTCGAACCCGAGCAGCCGGTGATAGTGCAGCCACTCTTCCAGATACAGGTCTTCGTCTTTGACTATGGCGCATAATCCGGCTTGGTAGTCTGGCATGGACGGCTCCGCGGGGTGCAAAAAAAAGAATCATGCCCGATGGCTGAAGTATGGACTATAGCTGACTATATCAGGTACGCTGGCAGATGTATATTGTGCGGTGCCTGCCGGAGGCGGGGAAAAATCATCGACGACGTTTCTTTTTGTCTTAATTTGAATCATCTACAACGGTGCTGTTTCGTTCTGTAGTGATGCTTGGGGGATAGAAAGGGCTATGCCAGTTTCCGGTCATATCAAAGCAACCAACGGGAGGTTTCTACATGCAACACCACGACATACCCGGGGCCGCCCCCCAGCCCATCGACAAACTGCTGGCGCCTTTCAGGCGTTTCTTTGCCATCGAGGCATCCAGCGGCATTCTGCTGATGGCCGCCACCGTGCTGGCGCTGGTATGGGCAAACTCGGGCTTTTCTGCATCGTACCATGCGCTGTGGAGCAATAAAGTAACCGTGGGCTTCGGCGACTACGCCTTGTCCAAAGCTCTTATCCTGTGGATCAACGACGGTCTGATGGCCATATTTTTCTTTGTGGTCGGACTGGAGATAAAGCGCGAAATTCTGGCGGGTGAACTGGCATCGCCCAGGCAGGCAGCGCTGCCTATTGCCGCGGCCATAGGCGGCATGCTGGTTCCCGCGGGCATTTATCTGGCGCTTAACGGCGGTACCGCTGCCGCCAGCGGCTGGGGCGTGCCCATGGCCACCGACATTGCTTTTGCCCTTGGTATTCTTTCGCTTCTGGGTGACCGTGTACCGCTTAGCCTCAAAGTGTTTCTTACGGCAGTGGCCATTGTGGATGATCTGGGTGCCATTCTGGTCATCGCATTTTTTTATACTGCAAACCTGTCGTTCAGCTTTCTCATGCTGGGGTTTGCGGCGTTTGCGGTCATGCTGCTGCTCAACTGGCTGGGCGTGCGCAGGGTAACCCCGTACCTGCTTGTGGGGCTGGTGCTGTGGTTTGCCCTGCTGAAATCCGGCGTGCATGCCACCATAGCCGGCGTGCTGGGTGCCATGGCCATACCGGCCCGCTCCGCACTGGCACCGGCTGTTCTGCGCGGTACTGCCCGTCAGGCGCTTTCCGTGTTTGAAAACGCCCTTCAGGGCGATACGCCTGTGCTTGCCAGTCAGGATAAATCGCATGCCATACATCATGTGGAAATGCTGACCGAAAAGGCGGGCACACCTTTGCAGCGGCTTGAGCATGCCCTGCATCCGTGGGTGGCATGGTTCATCATGCCTGTCTTTGCTCTTGCCAACGCAGGTGTCACCGTCAGCGCCGAAATGGTGAGTATGCTGTTTGAACCGCTTTCCCTCGGCATATTCTTCGGCCTGCTGCTGGGCAAGCAGGGCGGCGTCACGCTGGCGGTGTGGCTGCTGGTAAAGACCGGTATCGCCAAGCTGCCGAAGGGTGTCGGTCTGGGGATGTACTACGGTATCGGCTGGCTTGCCGGTATCGGCTTCACCATGGCCATTTTCATCGCCACACTGGCGTTTGAAGACCCTGCACATATTGAGGCCGCCAAGATGAGTATTCTTTGTGCCTCGTTTGTGGCCGGTTTCGGCGGGTATATGCTGATGCGTGTGCTGCTGCGCGGTCGCGAGCCTGAAAAGGCTTAGTATCCTCCTGGTTATGAAGGGCGCGGCAACGCGCCCTTTTTTTGTGTCTGCCGCCGGTCAGACCGGTGCGGAAGACCGGTGCCCCGCGCCGGTACGCCTTGCGCGGCGGGCCTGCTGCGGATACAGTCCGGTGACACATTCTGCCATAAGGAAGACAGTACCATGCATATAGCAACAATGGCTGCCAGCGGCCTCAGGCCCATGTATGCCGCTGAGCGGCTGGAAGATTTCATGGCCGCCCGGGGCGGAAATCTGGGCGGCACGTTTCATTGCGGGGTCTACATGGGCACAAGGGTGCTGTGGGATGCCCGGACTGACGAATGCTTTACCGCCGAAGGCGTGGTGGAAACCGCTGCCGGGCATCTGAAACCGCAGTTACGGCTGATAGCGGAAAGGATTGCCGCCGAAACCGGCACGCTGCCTTCCATGGACGGTATTCTGGTAAGGGTGAAGGACAGCCTGTGCCAGTACCGCATTCTAGATATGGTGGCACCGCTGCCTGTGTGGCGGCAGGTCAATCTGCTTGCCGATGCGGCGGCATTGCTTGAGCCGCAGTTGCCTCATGTCCGTCCGGCTCAGCATTTTCACACTCCCGTGCTGAAAACGGAAAAGCAGATCGCCCGCTGGCTGAAAAGCTGGAAGCGCCCCGGTCTGAGCGGAGTGTTGGTGAAAGACGCGGAAATGTTGTACGCCGCCGGTGAGCATAGCCGCGGCTGCTGCCTCATACCGCTGTAGACGCTGTGCACAGGCTCCGCGCAACGGCTTCGCTGCTGGATTCGGCGGGGACGCTGCTGGTATGACCGGCCTTTGTGTGCCCGTACGGACATGCGGTGGCGCGGCCGGTATACCGTTTTGCCTGAAAGCTGCCTGCGGATGCCGTGCGATGGTTTCGGGCCGTGTATGGGGGCGGCTGCCCGTGCCCTGTTTTCAGTCCGCCTGCTTCGGCATCTGCTGCCGGTGCCGCTGTCGTCTGACGGCCGCCGGACGGCCGCCGGACAGCTGCTGCGGTTGCCGTGGGGGGGGCACTGCCGGTGCGCGTCTGGCTGGTTGCGCCTCCGGCCGGTGCCCGGGGCGTACAGGCTGACCGCTAGGCGCCGGAACCGGAATGCGTGGCACCGCCGCCCGCACAGCTCTGCAACGCAGTCAGCAGTGCTTTGCGTGTGACGGGTTTTACCAGATGTCCGTCGCAGCCTGCCTGCCTGTATCTGATGATGTCCTGTTGAAAGGCATTGGCTGTCAGCGCTATGACCGGTGTGCGTCTGCCGCTTCCGTGTTCCTGCCTGCGCAGTTGCCGTGTGGCTTCCATGCCGTCCATCACAGGCATGTTGATGTCCATGAGCACAACATCGATATCGTATTGCCCGAAGAGGTGCAGTGCCTGCTGTCCGTCTTCTGCTTCAATGACGGTGCAGGGGGTGTCCTGCAGCATCATGCGCACCACGGCCCTGTTGCTGGGGGTGTCTTCGGCCAGCAGCACGGTCAGGGCTGGCAGCGCGGTTGCGTCGTCGCCGGCGGTATTCGGCTGTTCCGCCTCATGGCCGGTCCGTGCTGTTTCTTCCGGCACGGCTGCAAAGCGGGCGGTAAAGGTGACGGTTGTCCCCACCCCGGGTTCGCTTTCCAGTCTTATGGTTCCGCCCATAAGGTCCACAAGGTGTCTGGATATGGCAAGCCCGAGCCCCGAACCGCCGTAGCGGCTGTGGATGGCTGTGGAAGCCTGCGAAAATTTTTGAAAAAGTCTGCTCTGTTCGGCAGGGGTTATGCCTATGCCTGTGTCCCGGACCGTGAAGAGCAGCTCTCCGTCGTGCACGGCATCGGGAGCACGGCTGACATGCAGTGAAACTTCACCGTTGTCGGTAAACTTGACCGCGTTGCCCAGCAGGTTCACCAGTATCTGCTGCAGACGCTGGGCATCGCCCATATGGTTTTTGCGCACATCGGGAGCAATGGTCGCGGCCAGCAGAATGTTTTTCTGACGGGCCTGCAGCGAGAGCATGTCACGCACGCCGTATACCACGGCATGCAGGGTAAAAGGCGCACTGGCCAGTGCCAGCTGGCCGCCTTCCACCCGTGTAAGATCCAGTATGTCGTTTATCAGGTGCAGCAGCGATTCACCGGAATTTTTCAGCACATCCATGCATTCTTTCTGTTCTGCCGAAAGCGGCGTGCGCAGCATCTGCTCGGCCATGCCCAGTACCGAGTTCATAGGGGTGCGTATTTCGTGGCTCATGTGCGCCAGAAAATCACTCTTTGCCTTGTCGGCTTCTATCATGGCGGTGCGGGTCTGCTCCAGTTCGCGCAGGCGTCTGTGTTCGGTGATGTCTTTGACAAACCCTTCGTAGCGGAATGATTCCGGCTGGCCGGTTTCTTCTTTTGCAATGGTGCGCGCCGAAACAGATATCCACGTGATACCGCCGCCTTTGGTGTAGACCCGGGTTTCGTACCCGTCCACTGCTCCCTTTGCGCGCAGCATCCGCAGCATGCGGGCCAGATCGCGCCTGTTGACCAGCGATTTAAGGGGGGTTGTGCCGCGTTCGGCCAGCAGCTCCATTACTGAAGAATATCCCAGCATGCGTGCAAGGGCGGGGTTGGCGTTAATCAGATAACCGCGGCCTGTGATCTGGAAAATACCTTCCAGCGCGTTTTCAAAGATATCTCTGTATATGGTCTGGGCGTGCCGCAGCGACGATTCGTTGCGTTGCAGTGTGGCTACCATGGCGTTGAATGATTCCGCCAGCCGGCCCACTTCGTCCTGTGCTTCGATGGGGGCGCGGTGCTGCAGTTCGCCGCTGCGTGCCCGGTGCATGGCATCGCGCAGGGCTGTGAGCGGCCGGCGTATGTGCTGCGTAATGAAATGACTGCACACCATGCCCGCGGCAATCACTGTGCCCAGCAGCAGGATTGTAAGCATGGCCGACAGCAGTATGGTGTCGCGCCGTACATGCGACAGGTCGTAGGCTACGGTTACAAATCCCTGCAGTTCGCCTATGACCATAAGTGCCGAAGTATGATAAAGCAGCGGGACACCGTTTTCTGTTCCGCGCGCATCCACATCGCCCTGTGCAAGGATGGCCATCTCGGCACCGGTGAGAGGCAGCGGGCGTTCGGGGCGGGTATGTATGAGCGGTTTACCTGATTTGTCGTACACGGTGATGGAATAAACATCGTCAGTTTCCTGCAGGTCGGCAGCGGTGCTGCGCAGCGCGCGGATGTGTCCAACAAAAATCTGATTTGCCAGATCATTTTCGCGCTGGAGCACAAGAGCATGCAGCAGCCGCTCGGTGCGGGAGGTTATCTGGGCGTTGTGATAATGCATGAAACTGCTTGCCGTCACAGTGTACAGAGCACAGCACAGCAGGGTGAACAGCATGAGGGTGACGGTGAATCTGCGTTTGAGAGGGGTTCGGTTCATTGAGCCTCCCGCGGGGAAAGCGTGACAGTCTGTACCGGCCGGGCCGAACCGTTGCGCAGCTGCAGGATATGAACAGGCCCGGGGGGCGGTGCACCGTCGGCGTCAAAGTGCAGCGGACCGGTCAGCCCGTGCCAGTATGTCTGCGCCAGAGCTTCGCGCACCGCGCGCGGGTCGCACGAACCCGCACGGCGGGCGGCGGCCAGCAGCACACAGGCCGCATCGTAGCCCAGCGCTTCCAGACTGCCGGCAAAGTCTCTGCCCAGATAACGCAAGGCATGGGTGCGGGCCAGCAGCCACGGTGCCTTGCAGAATGCACGCATGGGAGTGATATGCCCGCGGCACCGGTCATGATGATTTTTTGCGGCACCGGCCGGTTCTTCGGGTATCCATTGTGCCATATAATAGGCATTTTCCGCAGCGGCGGCCGCGTAGCGGGGCAGGGTGGCGTCCCATGCATCGCCCCCTGCAAATACTGTCTTCAGCCCCATGCCGGCGGCCTGCTGCATGAACAGTCCGCTGGAACGCATGAAGTCGGGCAGGAAGACGCATTCCGGCTTCAGTCGCAGCAACTGGTGTATAATGACGGAAAAATCCTGCTGACGGTCCAGATATTGTCCCCGCCAGACGACTTCACCGCCCTGCCTGATGGCTTCATCCACAAACGATTCCGACATGGAAATGCTGTAATCGCTGCTGATGTTGGTTATGACGGCCACGCGTGAAAGTCCCAGATGCCGCGTGATGAACCGCGCCATGGCGTTGGCGTTGGCTGTGTCGCCGTTGCAGATGCGGAAAATGTACGGCCTGCCGCGGATGACAAGCGGGTGGGATGCCGAAGGCGTGATGGTGGGTATACGCGCGCGGTCCAGCACTTCGGCCATGGCAAGGGCCTGCGTGCTGGCAGACGGCCCGATGATGCCCAGCGGCGGTGTATGCACCAGTTGTCTGGCGGCATGGCGTGCTTCCAGCGGAGAAGACCCCAGCGGAATGAGCACGGTGCGTATCGGCTGCCCCATGAGTCCGCCCAGAGAGTTGAACACGGCCACGGCAACACGCACTCCGTGCTGGAAAGATACTTCGGCGGGGTCGGTCACGGGGGATACGGCGGCTATGCCCAGCACTGCCGGACCCTGTCTGCCGCCGGCAAAGGCCGGAAGAGCAGCCGCAAGGCACAGCACAGCCAGCAGGGCTGCCGTCAGAACATCTGCGGCCCTGTACCGGACAGAATATACCGTACTGCGTCCCCCCATTGTCACTCCCCACAAAAAAGAATCATTCTTAATACATGCAATGGCGGAATCAGGCAAGAGGGTTAGATGCTTGCCTTGACCGGTGGAGTATGCCAAATGAGCGCAGCAGCTTTGCGCCACAATGTTTTTTATCAATATTCCGCAGCATACACCCGCAACTCAGGAGCTTTGCCATGACAGTCATCGGTACCCCTTTAAGTCCTGTTAGAACCAGAATAATGCTGCTCGGCTCCGGCGAGCTGGGCAAAGAGGTCGCCATTGAGGCAATGCGGCTGGGAGCGGAAGTTGTGGCGGTGGACCGCTATGCCGGTGCTCCCGCCATGCAGGTGGCCCACCGCTCGCACGTTATTTCCATGCTGGACGCGGATGCGTTGCGGCGGCTTATTGCCGAAGAACGCCCTGACTTTGTGGTGCCGGAGATAGAGGCCATCGCCACGGACGTGCTGGAAGAACTGGAAAGTGATTCTCTTACCGTGGTGCCGACGGCCCGCGCCGCCCGCCTGACCATGAACAGAGAAGGCATACGCCGTCTGGCTGCGGAAGAGCTGGGGCTCAGAACTTCTCCGTACCGCTTTGCGCAGACAGAAGATGAATACCGCCGCGCAGTGGAGGAGCTGGGCATGCCCTGTGTGGTCAAGCCGGTCATGAGCTCTTCGGGCAAAGGCCAGAGCGTGGTGCGCAGTGCGGATGACATCGCAGATGCGTGGGCGTATGCCCAGTCCGGCGGCAGAGCCGGCGGCGGACGGGTCATCGTCGAATCATTCGTCGATTTTGATTACGAGATCACACTGCTTACCGTGCGGCACTGCAACGGTACTTCTTTCTGCGAGCCCATCGGCCACAGGCAGGAAGACGGAGACTACCGTCAGTCGTGGCAGCCGCAACCCATGAGCGCGGCCGCGCTGGAGCAGGCCCGGCATATGGCGCAGGCCGTGACACAGGCGCTGGGCGGTTACGGACTGTTCGGGGTGGAGCTGTTCATCAAAGGTGATACCGTCTGGTTCAGCGAGGTGTCCCCGCGGCCCCATGATACAGGGCTTGTTACTATAGCTTCTCAGAATCTTTCGGAATTTGCGCTGCATGTGCGTGCCGTTCTGGGGCTGCCGGTGCCGGTCATCCGCCAGTACGGGCCCGCTGCATCCAGCGTTATTCTGGCAGAAGGCAGTTCTGCCCGGACCCGCTTCGGTAATCTGCAGGAAGCGCTCGGCGAGCCGGATACTTCTCTGCTGCTGTTCGGCAAGCCGGAAGTGCAGGGCCGCAGACGCATGGGGGTGGCTCTGGCTCTGGGCGAAACAGTGGAGCAGGCTGTGGAAAAGGCGTGCCGCGTTTCAGACGCCGTCAGGGTCATGCTGTAATCCGCATTGTTCCGGAACGCCCGCGCAGCCGCGCGGGCGTTTTGCGTTATGCCGTGCTTTGTGCGGCACAAATGTTACTGACGCGGCAGGAGCCGTGCGGTACATGGTGCGTATGAAGATATTGTTCGTTCATCCCAATTTTCCGGCCCAGTTCCGCCATATGGCAGCCGCACTGGGACGGGCCGAGCACCGGCACGAGGTGGTTTTTCTTACCGCTGCCCCGCGTCGCGACTGGTCTATTCCCGGTGTGCGCACGGTGCGTTATGCGCCGGATTCCTGCGGCGGAGCGTTGCCGCAGCAGGGAACGGGGGCGTATTTCGCACGGTGTACCGCTGTGGGAAGCGGGGTTTTCAGCGCCTGCAGGGCGTTGCGTGCAGAAGGCTTCGAGCCCGATGTCATGGTGGCCCACTCGGGATGGGGCAGTTCATATTTTTTGCGCGACGCTTTTCCTCAGGCACGGCTGCTGTCTTATTTTGAATGGTATTACAACGCCGCGGGAGCCGATGTGGGCTTTGACCCGCAGGAGCCGGTCACGGATGCCATGCGTCTGGCGCTGCGCACCCGCAATGCTGTCATTCTCAACGATGCGGCGGAGTGCGACTGGAGCTATACCCCGACCCGCTGGCAGGCGTCGCAGTTTCCTGCCGTGGCCAGAGCGCGCATGAGCGTGCTGCATGACGGTGTGGACACGGGATTTTTTATCCCTGCCGCCGATAAAGCGCAGACCGCGGCCGCACTGCTGCGCGGGCTGGGTGTGGCGTGGACGCCGCGCACACGCCTTGTCACATGGGCGGGGCGGGGCATGGAGCCTTACCGGGGCTTTGTGCAGGTTATGGAAGCTCTGCCCGCCATCGTGGCGCACAATCCGGATGTTCATGTGCTTATGGTGGGTGAAGACCGCGTGTGTTACGGCAGGCGGCCGCCGTCGGGTAGCGGCTGGAAACAGGTCATGCTGGAGCGGATAGCGCCGCTGATGCCCGCCGGAGAAGCTGTGGAGCGGCGGATTCATTTTACCGGCGCACTGCCGTACGGCGTGTACAAAACGGTGTTGCAGGCTTCCGATGTGCATATGTACCTGACACGGCCTTTTGTGCTGTCGTGGTCAATGCTGGAAGCCATGAGCTGCGGAGCGTTGCTTGTCGGATCGGACACGCAGCCTGTGCGCGAGGTGCTGACCCACGGCGAAAACGGTTTTCTGGTGCCTTTTTTCGCTCCGCAGACTCTGGCCGATACGGTGTGCGCATGCCTTGACCGGCTGGATGATCTGGCGCCCGTGCGTGCACGCGCGCGGGAAACCGTGACAGGGCGTTACGCTCTTGCGCGCACTTTGCCAGCCCAGCTGCGCATGCTGCATAATCTTGCAGAAGGAAAACCTGCGCTGGACGGCCTGCTGCCGGTTTCCGCCGGGCGGCGGTGAGGTGCGGGCACCGGCTTTCCGTAAATTGTGCAGGCTGATCTGCCATACAGGCAGGCGCCCCGTTTTCACAGGGCGCCTTTTTCTTTTCTGTCGGTGCGGATACGGGCAGCACATACTGCCGCAGCAGGCCTACATGACCAGATTGACTTTTTCCGGGCTCAGTCTGCGTTCCAGCCGCGCGGCGTATACCGACATGGCATAGCAGCAGACAAAATAGAGCACTGCCACGGTTGTCCATATTTCAAAAGGATAGACCATGAGCCTGTTATCCAGCCCCTGTGCCACAAAGGTCAGTTCAAGCACGCCGATGACAAAAGCCAGCGACGTATCCTTGAAGATGGCGATGAACTGGCCGACAATGGCGGGAATCATCTGTTTGAGAGCCTGCGGCAGTACAATTCTGCGCATGGTCTGAAAATAGCTAAGCCCAGTGGAGTAGGCGGCCTCCACCTGACCTGCAGGTATGTTCTGCACGCCGGCGCGCACTATTTCTGCCAGATAGGCACCGGTGAATACGGTCAGGGCGATGGTTGCCGACCAGAACACATCAAAATATGCGCCGAACACCACCGGCAGGAAAAAATAAATCCAGAAAATGACGATGATCAGCGGGTTGCCGCGGATTATTTCGATGTACACAAGACAGGGGAGCCTGAATATTCTGTTGCGGGCGCACCTGCCCAGCCCCACAGCCAGACCGATGAAAAAGCTGACGGAAATGGCGATGAGCGCCATGAGCAGCGAGCTGGCAAGGCCGCCAAGACCCATGAATATTTCGTTTTCTGAGCCGTTTGGAAAATGCCAGATAAGCAGTGCGCTGATGTTGTCGGCAATGACGCTCCACTCGAATCCCATCAGACCCCGGACTGCCGTATACAGCAGGCCCGCCAGCAGCGCCAGATATGCTCCCTTGAGTGAAAGTACAAGCATGCTGCGGGCCCTGACTGCAGCCGCACGCCATGCGCTGACTCTGGGGGCAAGCCCCCCTGCGCGGCGGCCTGCGCGGCGCGCGTTCAGGGCGCTGCGCACGGGCCGGTACAGCAGGTTGCGCAGCGCGGCAAGAGGTGCCAGCAGCGCGTTGATGAACATTACGGAAACACTGCGGCCCTGCATGGTATCCAGACGCAGCTTGCCGTTCACCCCGTTCATGATGAACGAGATGATGAGCGAGAGAGACAGATAGAGCACCGTGGCCGCGGTGGTGGCTTCAAAGCCTCTGAACGTCAGTGACTGAACCTGCTGTGAGTGCCATGTGAGTTCGGCAACGCCGATGACCATGGCCAGCGAGGAGTTTTTCATGTTGTTCAGAAACTCGCTGCCCAGCGGCGGAATAATGGTGCGGAAGGCCAGCGGCAGAATGATGCGTGTGAGCACCTGAAAATAGCTGAGTCCCGAAGAGTAAGCGGCTTCAAGAAGCCCTTTGGGAATGGATTGCAGGCCGGCCCGGATGACTTCGGCCATGAAAGAGCCTGTATATACGCCCAGTGCCGATACGGCGCACCAGAATTCAAAATTCTGTTCAAAAACCCATTGGCGGGCCGCTTCGGGCAGCACGTTGGGAAAAGCGAAATACCAGAAAAAAAGCTGCACCAGCAGAGGGGTGTTGCGGAAAAATTCCACCACAACGGATGCGGAAATACGCAGCGGTCTGAAAGCGGACAGGCGGGCCAGCCCGAGCATTGTTCCCAGCCCCAGCGCCAGCGCCGAACTGATAAGCGAAATGTTGACGGTGGTTACCAGCCCGCGGAGCATCTCCGCGCCCAGATTGAGCTTGTATGTTTCGTTCTGCGTGTACAGAACCGACCATTCGAACTGGTAGCCGAAGTTGAAGACCCATCCGAAATAATAGATGCCGAGCAGCGTCGTGGTGCACAGCAGGGTGTATTGCACCCATGTTTTATCAAGCCAGTATCGTAGCATGGTGTCGCCGGAACGTTGGGGAAGGGCAGCCTTCCGTTAGCCTTGAAAGCTGCGCAAGCCCGGCATGCCGGGCTTGCGCTGAACATTAATCGGGATGCGGCGCCGCAGAGGCTACGGCCACAGCTCGATCTGATCGCTCATGGGCATTTCAAAGGGGGTGCCGGGGCCGTACCACTTGTTGTAGATTTCCATGTAGGTGCCGTCGCGCCACATGTCCTGAATGGCCATGTTGACGGCGTCACGCAGGGCCGAATCATCCTGCGGCAGACCCATGCCGTAGGGTTCGTCGCTCAGGAAATCTCCCACCAGTTCGTAGGCGCCGGGGGTTTTGGATGCATAACCCAGCAGAATGGTGGCGTCGGTGGACCAGCCTGCCACGCGGCCGGACTGCAGTGCCTGAAAGCACTGTGATTCCTTCTGGTAGGAAATTACGTTTTTGTCGTAGTCAGGATCACCGGCTGCCTTCAGCGCTGCTTTCAGGTTCAGTTCCGACGTGGTGCCCTGCATGGTGGCTATTTTTTTGCCGACCATGTCGTTAAGCGAGGTGAACTGACCTTTTTTTGCCAGCACTTTCTGGCCGTCAAAGAAGTAGGTGATTGAAAAATCGATTGATTTGTCACGTTCGCGGGTGTGCGTCATGTTGGCCACGGAAATGTCAATGCGGCCCTGCTGCAGAAACGAAATACGGGTCTGGTTGTTTACTGCCACGCGGTCGATTTCCACACCCATCCGCTTGGCCACTTCAGTGGCTATGTCGTAGTCAAAGCCGACCCATTCACCTTTTTCGTTGTAAAAGGCGCCGGGGATGGAGTCGGTCATGATGCCGACCCGCACTTTTTTGGTCTGCATGATTTTGTCGTATACGGGGCCTGCAAAGGCCGCCGATGCGACAAACATGGTCATAGCCACTGCCAGAGCGACAATTTTCGCCATACGCATGTTGAATAACTCCCTGTTTGGATTCCCTGTGCGGCGGACGGGCATGCCGTGCCGTCGTGGTAATGCGAAAACCCCGCCGCACCGGCGCGGACGGGGTGAATCACGTATTGCTAGTGCGCAAGGATTTTGCTCAGAAACTCCCTGGACCGTTCATGACGGGGATTGCTGAAAAACTCTTCCGGCGTGTTTTCTTCCACCAGTACGCCGTAATCCATGAATATGACCCTGTCAGCCACTTCACGGGCAAAGCCCATTTCGTGGGTGACACACACCATGGTCATACCCTCGCGTGCCAGTGTTTTCATCACGTCCAGCACCTCGTTGATCATCTCCGGATCAAGGGCGGAGGTGGGCTCGTCAAACAGCATTATCTTGGGTTTCATGGCCAGCCCGCGGGCAATGGCCACGCGCTGCTGCTGACCGCCGGAAAGCTGCCCCGGATAGGCATTGGCCTTGTCGGGAATGTTCACTTTTTCAAGCAGTTCCATGGCTGTGCGTTCTGCTTCGGCTCTGGGAATGCCGCGCACCAGCTGGGGCGCCAGTGTAACGTTTTCCAGCACGGTCATGTGCGGATACAGATTGAACTGCTGAAAAACAAAACCCACCTCGGCCCGCAGCAGCGTCAGATTCACCCGCGGATCGCTCATGTTCATGCCGTCGACAATTATGTCACCCTTCTGCACGGGTTCCAGTTTATTGATGCAGCGTATGAGCGTTGACTTGCCGGACCCGGAAGGCCCGCAGATGACCACGACTTCGCCTTTGTTGATGTGCAGGTTGATATCTTTGAGCACATGCAGCCCGCTGTCGAACCACTTGTGCACATGGTCAAACCGGATCACGTAATACTCCCTGTATTGAATGGAAGAAGCCTCTGGCCCTTCACGGAATGGAGAGGAAAAAATGTTCCCCGCTCAAAGCGAGTAGCAAAAACGCGGCCCTTGGGCAAGAAGTCATGAGCCTGAATTACAAATTTGTTATCACTTTGCAGGTGCGAAATATTTATGGGGAAATTCAGTAAAGACAAGGCGCTGTGTGCGCGATCAATGAATGGCCGGGCACACAGCGGCCGCACCGGGCGGCAAAAGAAGGCAGAAAGGGGTCGGGGAAGCTGCTTTTACCCTGTCAGATGAACAGTGTTGTAAAAATCAGTCTGCTGTTGCGCAGGGAAGGATGAAATAGAAATTGTTACCGTCGGGCCACGGCTCGTATCCGGTCTCGCCGTCGTGCAGGTCTACAATTTCGCGGACAAAAAAAAGTCCGTGGCCGGTACCGTATTCGTGGTCGGTATTGTTGCCGCGAAAGTCTGCAGTGAACAGGTTGGGCACATCGGAGGCGCCTATGGCGGGGCCGGTGGTGAAAACATCCACGCGCGCACCGTCTTTTCCCGGGCCGAAATGGTCGGGAACGCGGCTGACTCTGCAGCGGACATACCGCGCAGGGCGGTCGGCAGCCTGAGGCGGGCGGGCGTATTTGACGGCATTGGAAAGCAGATTGGCCAGTACCTGACTTATAAGCCCCATGTCAGCGGGAATCATAAGCGGAGTGCCGCCTGTTTCGGCTTCCTGAAAGATGGCTATGTCTTTTTCGCCGAACCGGCTGCGGAAGCGCTCCACCTGCGGGGTGACAATGCGGCTGTGCAGGTCGAAAAGTGTGCGCTGCAGCACATAGTGCCCTTTTTCAAAATGACTCTGGCGCAGCAACGTTTCCAGAAAAAGACTGGTCTGCTGGAAATGCCTGTAAATTTCTTTGTACTGCTCGCTCAGCCTGTCGTGCACATAGCTCAGTTTGCGAAAGGCGTCCGACTGGCCGGATCCTGCCATGCGCTGGCCCGCCATTTCATTCAGGGCTTCGGAAAGGGCGTGAATCTTGCCGTCCAGCTGGCGGAACAGCAGCTTGAAGTACATGTTGGGCACAATGACATTATGGCCGATGTCGTGCACCAGACTGTTGATGAAGCGTATGTGCTCGCTGTTTTTCATGAACAGCAGCTTGTTGTGCAGCTGAAATCCCAGCCGGTTTGCAAATTTTTCGTAATACAGCTGTTCCGGAGGGGGGGCGCCGTCAGCGGGCAGGATGACAAGCACCCCCAGTCTGCCCCCTGCAAGCGGAGAAGAAGGCGCCGGAGAAGCGGATGTTTTGCCGCGTACGGGCAGGCACAGGTGGTTTTTTATCACCCGCGGGCCGTCGTCGGGCGAAAGCTGGTCCACATCGGCCGCGTTAACGCCGCAGGCAGGCCCCTGAGAGCAGCAGCGCAGCACCAGTTTGCCGGCGGAATCGGCTATGAACAGCGCCGATTCCACTGCAAAGAATGATTTGAGCACCAGAACGGCAAGGCTGTAGACCTCTTCCACGGTTTCAAATTCCTGCGCAAGGTCAAAGAACACATTGAATGCCCGCGTCTGGTGGGTGCTGAAGCCATAGCGTTCATAGTCCCGCATTTTGGAGTCGATGCGCTGACGCACATGCTCGAAGTGCTGTTTGTCGCAGTTCACCTCGGCATCTCTGGGCAGATTCATGGTGTTCATCGCTTCCCCGTCACGGTTCGGTTGCGCTGGATGTTTTTTAAAAATATGCCCCATTTTTTTCTCCGCGCCAACTGTTTGCAAAAAATACATATCCGTGCGGTGCACATCGCGGTGTTTCATTGACTTGTGGCTGCTGCAAAACGTAACAAAAGAACAGCCGTTGCGGGGGTATGGCACGGTGGAACAAGGGGGTGGAATGAACGCTGCGGTGCTGGGAATATATGCACTGGACCTGACAGCCGCGCGGGGCGGGAAAACCGGCTGCGTGGCTATGGACGACGATCCCGTGCTGGTTTTTGTCATGCGCGGAGCGCAGGGCCGTCTGACGGGACAGCCTTTGTGCGCCTGCGGTATGCCCAGCGGGTACCTGCATCCTGTGGATGAAGACGACCTGCTGGAAAACTACCGTCCGGAACTGGGCGCGCCGCTGAAACGTATTCAGACGGTGGCTGCAGGCATACTGCGCAAAATGGCAGCCGAGAGTGCGCGCGCGGGTGCCGTGGACAAGCTGTACCGGCACGGGGCGGCTGTTATAGAGGTTGCTCCCTGCCCGCAGGAATGGCTGGACAACGACGAACAGCTGCTGGTTTCCGGCATGCTGGCCGTCATGCGGCACGAGTTGCTGCCCGCAGTGCCTGCCGTGGCCTGTGATACCGCCGTGCTGCGGCATCAGGGGCTGCATGCCGCGCTGTGTTCACTGGTTGACAGCGGGCAACTGCTTTCGGGGCATCTGCGCTGTGCCGCGGCGTGTGCCATAGCCTGCCGCAAGCGCGGCAACCATGCACGGGCCATTGAAATTTACCGTCAGGCACTGGCACTGCGTGAAGATGATCATATCCTTTTCAATCTGGCCCGGGCATTGTTCGAGTCGGACAGCGTGCAGGAGGCAAAGCATTGTCTGGAGCGTGCGCTGGAAATTAATCCGCGGCTGGAAATGGCCGGCAGATTTCTTTCGTTTCTGCAGGCTGCGGAACAGAATGGCTGAACATGCGCCGGTCTTTGCCTGCGGACAGAGGCCACGGAGGAGAATTTATGGAGTGTAGCGGATATAAACCGGCCGGAGACGAGCGCCGGCTAGAGGAGCGGATTCCGCTGGATGCCCCCGTGTTTGCCACTGTGCGGCATGAAGAGCATACCATTATGGTCATGCTGGACGACGTGAGTCTGGGCGGTGTGCGGCTGCGGCTGGCGCCCGGTCAGACCGCACCGTCGTGGCTGTGCGCCGGTTGCGGCGTACTGCTCGAAGACTGGCCTTTTCCGGCCGGAACCGCTGCTCCGCTGTCTGCCAGTGTCATGTGGCTGGATGGCGGGCTGTGCGGCCTGCAGTTTGATGCGCGGCTGAACCTTACCCGGCAGGAACTGCAGCGTCTTGTGGAAGCATCTGTATAGTCCGTCCGCGGCAGAGTGCAGGCACGCCGGAAAGCCGTGCCCGATGGTGTACGCCGTCAGAAACCGCACCGCCTGCTGTTGCGGCGGACGGCTCTGCCCGCACGGGGGGCGTGCGCGCGGCATCAGTGGCCGGAATATGCCATGACGTGATTCAGGCTGCGGGTGGCCTCGGTCATGGTTCCGGCGCTGATGGTGTAGCGGGTCAGCGTCCATGCATCCATATCTATGTAGTCTATCTTGCCTTCCGTTGCGGGCTGCAGCGCCTGCCTGACAATGTCCACCACCTCTTCAATGGGATAGTACATGCCTTCGTAGGAAATCAGCAGCATATCGCCGTTGCGTTCCAGCGCTTCGGTGCCGTCTTCCTTCTGCGGCTGTTCGTTGCGCAGGGCGCATTCAAGGGCTTCTCCGGCGGGCGAGATATGCCCGTAAACTTTGATAAGAATATGTTGCATGGCGGTATGGCAGCGCTCCGGCGGGGCAGCGGCTAAAGGGTGAAGCGTCCGTTTTCGTAAATGGTGCGTTTTTCACCGCTGCGCAGCAGGGCGGTGACGCGTTTTGATTCTGTGTTGACCATGTCCCAGTGCAGGGTGGACGTGTTGAAGCCGAAACTGCGCCGCAGTTCGGGGGTAAGGTCTTCCGGCGGACCGTCAAAGGTGTTGCTGTATGACTGGCCGAGAGCGATATGCATGGAACCGTGCCGCCCGCCGTGGTTTTCGTCATACAGCGTATTGGCCATGAATCTGCCGATGCGCGAAAAACGTCTGTCCACCAGTGCATATTCTCCCAGCAGGGCGGCACCGGGATCACTGTTCACCTGCTCAACAGCAAAACTGTGTCCTTCTTCGGCTGTCAGTGACGTCACCCGTCCGCCTTTGAACTCAAGTCTGATGCCTTTGACAATGTTGCCCGACCGGTAGGAGGGCAGGTCGGCGTAATACACCCCTTCGGTGCCCCTGCAGTCGGGCGAGACATACATCTCGAAGCTGGGGATGTTCCGCCCCGTGATGCCCGCCCACACCCTGCGTTCTCCCAGAGTCACAAGCAGATCGACCGAATCGGATTCCGTGCGCAGACTGACCATGTCCATGCTGTTCAGCCAGTTGCGGATGTCTTCGGCATGACGGGCAAGCATGCGCCATGACTGCACCGGATCGCCTTCGGTAAGCAGGCAGGCGTTTTTGATTTCGTGTGCATACTCCGCCAGCGAAAGGCCCGCGGCCTGTGCCTGCGCCTCGGTGGGATAGACGCACAATGTCCAGCCGAAGGCCCCCATTTCTTCGCGGGTGCGTGTTATGTGCTGAACAGGCTGACGCGACTGCTGGTGCATGGCAAGCCGTTCCGGCTCTACGCCGGAAAGGTGCGTAAGCGATTGCGGTGCAAGCAGTGATATGGTGCCGTGCAGGTGATTGTGCAGGTCGCGCTCGCCGGGGATGAGCGTGGTAAGCCGCTTGTTGTTGGCTTTGGTGTACAGGTCACGTTCCATGCGCGGGGTAGGCAGCATGCGCGGTACGGGAATCATGCCTTCGTCGTGGAGAAGCGCGCACAGTTCTTCCGCCAGCGGCAGCGCGGGCAGGTGGTACCGCACAAGTATGAAGCTGCTTTTGGCCAGCGGGCTTTTTTTGCCGCGCTTCAGCCCCCACAGCAGCACCTCGGCATATTTCTCCAGTTCATCGGGGGTAAAGACGGGTGTGAACATGATTGTGCCTCCGGCGCAAGTGTGCGTCATGCCGCGCCGGAGGGCAAGTCTTTTGAAAATGCCTGACCGGACGAAGCAGCCGGCTGCCAGCACCGCGTACCGGCACCCCACACAAAGGCAGAGAGTAAAAAAAAGAGCATGCCGCGAGCGGAAGGTTCGCGGCATGCAGGCAGTTGCAGAGCGTTTGCGCTGTATATCGTTTCCGGTCTGTACGACCGGAAGTGATTGCATGATGTTGGCGGCCTGCTGCGCGTTGCCGGGGCGGCACACCCGCCCCGGCGCCACACGGCACACACAGTAGCATCGCGGGTATCATAACCCGCAAAGGAAGAAGGTATCACGCTGTTTGTTTGTGCAAACAGTGAAGAGATTCCTACTCCGGCAGACGGTGGACGTCAAGCCCTGTTGCGCAGAAAAATGCTTTCCGGTTTCCTATGATATGCAAGGCGCTCAAAAAATAGCGGAGGGAATGTGACAGCAGGTGATTCCGCATGACATCGTCTTCGGAGATGAGTCCGGCGCTGAGAATGCGGAACAGCGTGGAGCATACTCTGCTGAGCGCGTGTTCCGCCGTGGCGGATCGGGGGCGGCCGGAGTGCCTGCCCTGTAGGCGTTGGCAGGCGGTGTGCTGTGCCCGCTATTGCCGGTATGTCCGCTGTGTCCGGTATGACAGGTACAGCGGCAGGGCCGGTGCGGCTGATGCGCCTGCCGCATGCTGCATGGCCGCACTCCGTTCTACCGGATGCCGACTGGCCGCATGAGCAGGCGCACGCGCGGCAAGTGTTACGCAATCCGGTGATGACCATGTATGGCGGTGCCTGTCCGTCTGACAGAAAATAATGGCACAAGCCTTGTGGCGGAGTATTCTGGAACAGTGTGAAAAGCGCCGCGTAACCGGCGGCGCGACTTTTACAGCCTTGGCAGCAGGCTGTGAAAGACGGGCGGTGGCAACACTGCCTTCATCCTCCTCCCTTGCACCGCTGGCCGTGTCCTTGCACCCCTTGGGACACGGCCAGCCGCTTTTCGGGCTGCCAAATGCTTCTGCCGCACTGGCTTCTTTGTTCCGGCAAACGGCAAAATCTGTCCGGGAAGACGGGCGGAAAACCGGCTGTGCAGCGTCGGGCGGAATCGTATGGAATCGGGCGGAGGCAGCCGGAAGGAAGCAGGGCTGCGCCCGGGCCTGCAGGCGTGGTGCCGGAACACATGGCGGTGCGTCTGAGGAGCCGGAGCTGACTTCTGTCAGTTTATTGTGCGGTCGTATCTGCAGAGCGGGGGGCGGTGCAGTAATTGCGGGTGCGCGCCCAGTGCAGACTTTCGCAGCGCCCCAGCCCGCAGGCCGTGCGGTAGTCTTCACACATGGCGGAAAAATTTTTGAGCACCAGATAGGCGGCTCCGCGTGATTGCCGGAACTGGGCCATCTGCGGCGCCAGACTGATGGCTGCGGAGTAGTCTTCCACAGCCAGTTCGGGCAGATGCAGTTTAAGGTAGGTTGTGCCGCGGCTGTGCCATGCACGGGCGAAGGCGGGGTCAAGCCGCAGCGCCGTGTCCTGATCGCCTGCGGCTTCCAGCGTCTGTCCCAGTTGAAAGCGTGCTTCACCCAGGGCATTCCACGGCAGCGGATTCAGTCCGTCTTTATCTATGGCCTCGCGCATGGTCTCCACCACTGTTTCCGGTGCCTGCCATACTCCGTCAGCCTGCAGCAGGGGCAGGGCCTGACGGTAAATCCGCATGCTGCGCAGTGACCGGATATGACGGTTGAAGGCTGCCTCGCGCCCGGGTGCGCGGTCTGCGGGAGAACGGCGTGCGGCGGCCAGCGCGACAAACTGGTTCAGGATGTGCTGCTCGCGTTTCAGGCAGGCGGCATACAGATGCAGCAGCATGGGCTGGCTGAGCAGCACCGTCGCCTGCAGAACGGTTTTTTCGGGGTGCAGGGCTGTCTCCATGGTCACGGCCGCCCCTGCGTCGTCCTCGTAGCCGAAAAATTCAGAGCCGGTTATATGCGCTTCCACCAGCGCGTCGGCCACCGGTCTTGCGGAAATTACTTCAAATGCTCCGTCCAGCTGCGGCCGTGAAGCCAGCCATCGCGCCACCATATCCACAAGGGCATGGCGGGCCAGCACCGCTGCCGCCTCGTGCGCATTTTCTTCTGAAAGATCACCCCCGTACGGTTGCGCCACCGTGTGCGAAAAAGTCAGCGGCGCAGGGCCTGCGGGGGGCGCAGGCTGTGCATGCGCCGGACAGTGTGCCAGCAGAAAAAGCAGCAGTGCAAGGTGCGGGGCCCACTGGAGCCTGTCCGGCGCAGTAAAGAACACAGAAGCAGCCTATCTGCGCGTGGCGGCGACAATTTTATCGGCCAGAGGCGACACGATGTCTCGCAGGGCCTCGGTCATCAGTTCCTGAGTCGCGTCTTCAGTAGGCACAACCCGTCTGGTCAGCGAACCGCGCAGCGTTTCGGAAAAAACCTGTTCGCCGTCGCCGGAGGTCATGGTTACGGTCATTTCCACAGTGGTCTGGTAGTCGATGGCGCTTTTTTCTTCAATCCACACCTTGCGCAGCGTGCCGGTCACCACATACCCCTTGCCCTGTGCACTGGCGGGGTCGGTGACATAGCTTGCAAAAACGGGGCGCCGTGCCAGTTCCTGATACAGTGCGTCAGCTACCCAGTGTGCCATGCCTGAAAGCGGGGTAAAGCTGGTGCCGTCCTTGCGGAGTCCGGCGGCGGTGGTTTCGCGGGCATCGGCAAAGCGCACCACGATAACTTTGGCGGCGTCGGGACCGGGGGCGATGATGGGCGCCTGCGATGTATAGCGCAGGCGGACGTGTTCCGAAGGGCCGCAGGCGGAAAGCAGCATCGCGGCGGCGGTGATGCACACGAGCAGCGGCAGATGGAAAAGTGATTTCTTCACGGGGGTGTCTCCTTATGGGGCAGTCTTGCTTGCTACAAAGGGGCAAGAGGCAGGTACAGGCGTGTTGTCAGCAGTGCCGAAGGGGTGCGCACCGGGTTGCCCATGTATTGTTCCAGACAGGGCAGGGTTGCGGGGCACCGGCCGCTGAAGGGCAGCCAGTCCCAGAACAGACTGAGCCATATGGCCTGCACTTCATGGTAAGGGCCTTTATGTTCGGCCATGGCGTACTCGCACGCATCCATGCGCCGGGCAAACACGCTGCCGTCCAGCCGCAGGTCGGCAGGCACGGCCACCATGGCATCATACCGTATTTTATCGGGCTGTGTGATATGAATATCGTCATGCATGATACCCCAGTAGCTCAGCTCCGCGCCGGATTTTTCCATGCGCGCCAGCCACGGGGCCAGCGTATTCCACGCTTCCGGCGCTGAAACACTGTACGGCCCGTACGCGCGGATACCCGCAACAGTGAAGGCGCTCAGCATGACAACACGTATATCCATGACAACCTCTTGCGCTTTTTGCCTCTATACACCACACTGCGGCGTTGTCCAACAGTCAGGCGTTTTGAGGACGGATTCGTGAGAAATTTGCGTAAAGTGGCCCCTGTTGCGAGTTTGCGGTTGACAAGAGACTGATGGTCTGAAAGAAGGGCTACCTCGTGATATCGCCTTTTCAGGCGGCGCCCGGCGTACGCCTTAATTTAACGTCATATAGAATCGGAGATTGAAAATGACCAAAGCTGAACTGGTTCAGAAGATTGCTGCCAAAGCCGGTATGAATTCCAAGACCCAGGCCGAATCTGCTCTGGACGCCACCATTGCCGTTATCACCGAAGCGCTGAGCGCCGGTGATTCCGTGACCTTCACCGGTTTCGGTTCTTTCAAGGTTGCCGAACGCGCCGCCCGTAAAGGCCGCAACCCCCGCACCGGCGAAGAAATGACCATTCCCGCCAGCAAAGTGGTGAAGTTCACCCCCGGCAAGGCTCTGAAAGACGCCGTTAAATAAGCAGTCTTTCCGGAACCGGAATGCATGAACGCCCCGCTTTGCGGGGCGTTTTTTATTTATGCCTGTGGCGGTCCGATCCGGCGGCGGAGTCGGGCCATGCGTGCGCCGCACGCGAAACACCGTGTGCATGGCGGCTGCTCAGGCCGCGTCGGGGCATTCTACCAGCAGCAGTGCCATATCCATCACGTTGGTCAGCGTGGGACCTGTTTTCAGCAGGTTGCCTGTTTTTTCCAGAAAAACATAAGAGTTGTTGTCGGCCAGACATGCTCCGGCATCCAGCCCGCAGCAGCGTGCGGCATTCAGCGTGGCCGCACAGGCAAAGCCGCCTGCCGCATCCGTGGGGCCGTCGCTGCCGTCCGTGCCTGCGCACAGCATGGTAATGTTGTTGCAGTCCTGCAGGTGCATGGCTCCGGCCAGTGCCATTTCCTGATTGCGTCCGCCCAGACCTGCACCGGTTATAGTCACCGTGGTTTCGCCGCCTGCCAGCAGGCACACCGGACCGGAAAGCGGTTCACCCGCGCAGAGCTGCCGTGCGGCTGTCACCAGTTCTTTTGCTTTTTCGCGTGCCTCGCCGGTCATGGTGCTGGTCAGTATGCGCGGTGTATATCCCTGCCGCGCGGCTTCCTGCGCTGCGGCTTCCAGTGCCTGCCTGTTGTTGGCCACCAGTACGTTGTGCACGCGGTCAAACGCGGCATCGCCCTGTGCCGGAGTTTCGGGCACCCTGCCGGCCGCGCCCTCTTCCAGTCTGCGGGTTATGGCTGCGGGCATGCTGTGCCGCAGTCCGTATCTGTCAAGAATGCCGAGGCACATTTCATATGTGGAAGAATCCGGCGATGTGGGCCCCGATGCAATGACATCCAGATCGTCACCCACCACGTCGGAGATTATCAGCGCCACCAGCGTGGCCGGACTGGCTGCAGCGGCCAGTCTGCCGCCGCCGAAGACAGACACGTGTTTGCGGATGGCGTTGATCTCGTGGATGGTGGCGCCGCATGCCAGCAGCCGTTGCGTGGCTGCCTGCCAGTGGGCAAGGCATATGCCGTCGGCCAGTGCCGGGGTCAGTGCGCTGGCGCCGCCGGTAAGTACACACAGCACCAGATCGCGGCCGGTGGCGGATGCGGCAAGCTCCAGCATGCGTCTGGCTGCAGCTTCTCCGGCGGCGTCGGGCACCGGGTGCGCAGCCTCGTACAGCGTGATGCGGCGCAAGGGTACCGTGTGTCCGTATTTCACGCATACAGCTCCCTGCGTGATGCGCTCGCCCAGCAGTTGCTCCAGTGCTGCCGCCATGGGGGCCGCGCCTTTGCCGGCGCCGGTCACCAGAATACGGTCATAGTCATCCAGATTGTATGTTCTGTTGTCGATGTGCAGCAGGTTGTCCTGTACCTGAACATGGCGGTACACGGCCCTGTCGGGCGCCACGGCCTGCAGGGCCGCATCCAGCAGGCTGCGCAGCACTGCTCTGGGATTTTTTGTCATCAGTATTCTTCCTGTTGCGGCGATGGCCGCCGGTATGTGTGCGGGGCGCTTATGGTAGCTGCGGGAAGTCCGGCCGGTCAAGAAATCCGCTATGCGGAACAACGCCCGCGCTGCGGGTGACACAGGCTGTGTGCCGTGCTACTACACGGTCAACGTAAGACAGACAAAAGGAATCCGCTGATATGAGATATTATACCGTGCTGCGTCGTTTTTTTGTTTCCGCCATGCTGCTGACAACTGTGCTTGCGCTGCCGGGCTGCATGGGCGGGGGGCTTTTTTCTGCAGACAGTTCCGCTGCGGATGCCGTTCCCGCGTATGCCCGCAATGAAAAAGCCGAACAGGCCGTGCGTGCGGCACTGGCCGCGCTGGGCGACAGAGCGGCGGGGCTGACGGTGTATGCATGGCAGGACACCGCGTTCATTATAGGAGAAGCGGACGATGACACCTTTGCGCAGGTGGTGCGTGAGGCGCGCAGGGCTCCGGAAATAAGCGCAGTGGCCGGTTACGTGTTTCCGCCTGCCGGTGATGCGGCAGACGTGCACGATAACGCGCTGGCAGGCAGGGTTATGGATGCGCTTTCCGGCGTGGAAGGGCTGGATATTTCCGCACTGGTCGTTGATACCGTGCGCGGCGATGCGGTACTGATGGGCCCCGTGCCTTCCGGTGCCGGGGCTGCGCAGGCCGTGGCGGCAGCCCGCGCCGTGGAAGGTGTGGGACAGGTGCGGTCTTTTCTGCATGTGCAGGACGGAATGCGGCGCGACTGAGCAGGGCGTAAAAAACGCACGGCATTCATCGTCGTCTGTGCACGCTGTGCGTGCGGGGCAGACTTTTGCCGTGGCGGTACCGCGGCATGCTGTCCGGCACGGGGCGCAAAAAAAGCCGCCTTCCGGCTGGAAGACGGCCTGACACGGTGCATGCGCCGGTCTAAACTTTTTCAAAAAATTCTTTTTCCGCGCCGCACAGCGGACATACCCAGTCTTCGGGCAGGTCGGCAAAAGCGGTTCCGGGCTGAACACCGTTTTCGATGTCACCCACTTCGGGGTCGTAGACATAGCCGCAGGGGCATTCGTATTTATCCATCATATTCTCCTGTGTTTGCGGGGTTCTGCGTTGAACATGAAGACGCACCCGCGTTGGCGCCGGCAGGAAACAAGACCCGCCTCGTCCGGAGCGCTTTTTTCAGCACGGTGCTTGAAAGGGGCAGCTTCCAGTCTCTGTCCCATAGCTTCCGGTTTGCAGTATTGTCAATGAAATCCGCCGGAGCGGCACGGGACCGTACCGCAGTTCAGACAAACACCCGAAAAGGCCGCATTCTGTGATGAATGCGGCCTTTGTCTTCGGTAACGGCTGATTGTATGGTCAGCCGCGGAATCGGTAACGGAGGTGATGTCGGGACTATGCGTCGCGGCTGCTGCGGCTTCCCCAGCCGGGTATGCCTTCCATCCTGCGGGGCATGCCTTTACCGGCAGGAGCGGTGTAATCATCCAGCCAGGTAGCGGCAGGATTGCGCGGAAAGCTGAGCAGAGAACCGGAGTGGGCCGGATTGGGCGTCCGGTGGCGGCGGAATACCACCTGATCGTGAGTTACCGAGACCACTTCGATTTTGCCGGTGGCGTGCGACATGGCATAGCGTACACGCTTGGCGGGGCCGCTGAGCGTTTTCTGCGCTTTCTGCAGTATGTCGTATCCTTCCTCTATGGGCACCGTGAAGTGTCTGTTGCCTTTGGTGGGACGGCAGACAAACAGGTAATAAGGCGGCACACCGGCTCCCGCCAGTTTTGCGAACAGTTCCGACAGCGTTTCGGGGCAGTCGTTCACGCCGCGCAGCAGCGGTGTCTGATTGGTCATTATGATGCCGGCGCGCTGCAGGGCGTCAACGGCTTCCAGCGCCAGCGGCGAAAGTTCGCGCGGGTGATTGAAGTGTGTCTGCATGTACAGCTTGCGTCCGGGTCTGGAATACCGCGAAAGCAGCTCGAGCAGGCGGGTATTGCCGGCGATGAGACCGGGGTCGAAGACGGGCATGCGCGACCCTATGCGGATGAACTGCAGATGGCCTACGGTGTCCAGACCTTTGAGGATATGTTCCAGTTCAGCCGGGGGCAGCAGCAGCGGATCGCCGCCTGAGATTAGAACGTTGGTAATTTCTTTGTGCGCCCTTATGTAGGCCAGCGCTTTTCCGGTGTCCGGCACGGGCGGTGTGCCGCCCTCCATGAAAATGCGCTTGCGGAAGCAGAACCGGCACAGTCCGCCGCAGGCTTTGCCTGCCAGCAGAATGGCCGTGTCGCGGTATTTGTGCTGCATGCCGGGCACGGCGGTGTAGCGGGCCTCGTCAGAAGGATCCAGTTCGCCCCAGTCCTTTGTCTCGTCGGGGTGCGGCACAATGATGCGGCGGATGGGGTCGGCCGGATCATCCCAGTTGATAAGCGAAAGATAGTAGTCGTTGGCCCTGAATGCGTAATATTCCATCACAGGTCGCAGCGCGCGGGCTTCCTGTGCGTCGAGGGGCAGTGAGTTGATACAGCTCGTGTACGTAGCGTGCTGACGGGTCATGGGCAGTCTCCTTGGGGCGTTGTGTACGCGGCAGCGCACGGGCAACGCATGAGCGGCATGTCTGGGACAGGCCGGCGAAGCCGGAAAACCGGCTGTGCAGCATGAACGTATGCGAAATCGGGCTAACCGCCGGAACCTGCGCGCGAAGGCAGAACCGGCCGGTCACGGATAAAAAAAGCGGTTTATGATGCCGCTGGATGAAAAGGCAGGTGAACCGCCTTTGTATATGACAGGTCTGTGCCGTGTGACCTGCGGGAGGAACGCAGAGAGAATGCGCGTTCCCCGTTGTGTGCAGGCAGCACCTTAGAAAAAATAAACTTGATAATCAAGCTTTATTTTGCCGGACACGGCGGGTGCTACGGGCTGTTTTCATGCGGCAGAACCCTGCGTGGGCCGGTTTTTGGGCCGCCATGACCGGCAGATGGCACTGAAACTGCCGTGCGCCGCACGGCGCAGAGATGGATTGCGGACCGCTTTTGCCTGCGCGCGGCCGGCGCGGGAGTGAAAAAAAGTCCGGCGCAGCTTGTACGCCGTGCCGGACATTTTTTCAGATAACCATGTGCGCAGCGTCAGCGGCGGGATGCCGCCGGACCCTGTTCCAGCACCTGCGCCATGACCTGCAGGGCTTTTTCCATCAGCCGGGGATGTGCCTGTGTACCCATATGCCCCAGCCGGAACACCTTGCCCGCCATGGGGCCGAAGCTGCCTGCGGCGCGCAGACCGCGTGCGGCAAGCGCCTGCAGCCATGCAGCGCATTCCCAGCCTCGGGGAACAAGTGCCGCGGTTACTGTGGGTGAATTCACAGCGTTTTCAGCGGTGAACAACCTGATGCCCATCTCCTGCAGACCGTCGCGGCATTGCCGGGCCACATTGCGGTGCCGCGCAAAAACCTGTTCTGTTCCTTCGGCAACAATGGCCGCGGCGGCGGCATGCAGCGCCGCCGTGCCGTGCCAGTACGGGGTATACGGGCAGCGGCCGTCGCTGTGCACTGTACGGAAAGGTCCCAGTGCGTCGTAGCCCTGATAGGCCCGCTGTTCCACTGCCTCCCATGCGGCGGGGCTTACTCCCACAAAGGCCATGGAAGGCGGTGCGGAGAGGCATTTCTGCGAGCCGCCGAGCAGCAGGTCCACATGCCAGTCGTCGGCCATTACGGGAGCGCCGCCAAGGCTTGCCACGGCGTCAACATAGAAAAGCGGAACATTCATGGCTGCTTTGAGCCTGCCCAGTTCTGCCAGCGGGTTCAGCGTGCCGGACGGCGTTTCACAGTGCACAGCGGTGATCATGCGCGGCCTGAAACGGTCGACAGCCTCTTCCACGGCGGTCAGGTCGTCCAGCGTGGCGTTGAAGGGCAGTGTGATTTTGCGCACTTCGCAGCCCAGACCGGCGGCCATGTCGCCTATGCCGTCGCCGAAGACGCCTGTGGCCACGCTGAGCACCCTGTCACCGGGAGCCAGACAGCTCTTCAGCGCTCCCCACAGGGCCAGCATGCCTTCGCCGGTCATTATCACCATATCGTTGCCGGTACCCGCCAGCGTGCCCAGCAGTTTCTGCGTGTCTGCATACAGCTGCAGGTAGGCAGTTTCTATCTGTCCTGAACCGTAATCACGGCCCATGGCCGCCAGTGCATCGGGGTGCAGGGTGGTGGGCCCCGGAACCATGGGAATTTCAGTGTAAGCGTTCATGCCGTATCCTCCGGCGTTGCCGGTTGTTACAGGTCCACCAGTTCCACTTCGTCGGGGGCGACCGGAGTACCCAGAAAAAGACCGCCGGTGCGTGAAAAACGGGGAACATCGTCCGTGGCCATAAATCTTGTCTCACCGCATTCAGTGGCCCGGCGCTCCAGACCTCTGGCGCGCAGTTCCGCCTCCACCGCTTTTGCAGTGATGGCCGCGCTGTCCACTATGGTCACTCCGTCACCGATGACATTGCGTATGGCACCGGCCAGCAGCGGAAAATGAGTGCAGCCCAGCACCAGACAATCCGGTGTTTCCGGCCTGCCGGAACCGGAGGCGGGATGAAAGATGGGGTTCAGATAGCGGGCGGCTATGCCTTCGACCAGCGGGCCGTCCAGCCAGCCTTCTTCGGCCAGCGGTACAAACAGGGGGCAGGGCGCGCCGGTGGTCTGGGCATCCGGTCTGATGGCGTGGATGGCACGCTCGTACGCGCGGCCGCGGATGGTTGATTCCGTGGCGATAACCGCAATACGCCCCGTGGCGGATGCCCGGCAGCTGGCCTGTGCGCCGGGCTGGACCACGCCTATGACCGGAATGCCCGGATAGGCGTTGCGCAGCGGCTCAAGAGCCGTGGCACTCACGGTGTTGCAGGCCACCACCAGCAGCTTTATATCTCTTTCGACCAGTCTGGCCGAAGCCTGCAAGGCATAGCGGGTGACCGTCTCGGCCGATTTTGTGCCGTAGGGCAGCCGGGCGGTATCGCCCAGATACAAAATGCTTTCACAGGGCATGCGGCGGCGCAGTGCCTTGAGCACGGTCAGGCCCCCCACGCCGGAGTCGAACATGCCGATGGGCAGGTCACGGCGGGAATCGCAGCCGGATTCTATCTGCATGCGCACTGCTCCCCGTCGTTGTCCAGCAGCTCAAACGAACTGCTGGTGACCGGCGCTCTTAGTGTATCAAGCACCCGTTCCAGCAGAATACCGTCGCGGCTTGGCAGGTTGTGCCCGAAGGTGGCTCTGATGCCCATGGTGACAAACTGCACGGCGCGGTCCATGGCTATGGGCAGGCTGTCGCCCTGCAGCAGCGCGCCCGTGACCACGCTGGCAAACGTATCACCCGTTCCCGGGTAATGTGCCGGAATATATGAGCAGTCTACTTTCCAGAACCGGTCATGCCGGCGGTTGTATGCCATAACAGCGCTGCGCCGTTCATCACCGTGCACCGGCACGCTGGTGATGATGGCTATGGATGGCCCCATGGCTGTGAGGCGGCGCAGCCAGTCTTTCACCGTGCTTACAGTGGCTTCGGTGGTGTACTTTTCGTCCAGCAGAAAGGCCGCTTCCGTAAAGTTGGGGGTTATTATGTCTGCCTTGGTGACCAGCCAGCGCATGCGGTGAACCATTTCAAGCGTCATGGTGGGTTCCATTTCGCCGTTGTCGCCCATGACGGGGTCCACCACCGCAAGCCCGTCCGGAGTGCGGAACATGTCGATGCAGCGGGCCACGATGTCCACCTGTTCCGGCGAGCCCAGAAAACCGCTGTAGACGGCATCGAACTTGAGGTTGAGCGACTGCCAGTGGTCAAGGATGGAATGCATCTGTTCCGTCAGGTCCACAAAGCTGAAGTTTTCAAAACCGGACGTATGGGTGGACAGCACCGCCGTGGGCAGCGGGCAAACTTGAACGCCCATGGACGAAAGTACAGGCATGGCCACGGTGAGCGAGGTGCGCCCGAAGCCGGAAAGATCGTGTATTGCCGCCACGCGCGGCACTGGGGTGCGCATTATAGGAACGTCTCCGTTGGATCGGTTGCGTTGAATGTTCGGGGCCGGCGTTTGTGTGCCGGTATCCTGCCACGGGGCATAAGCCCGCAGACGGGCAAAAGCAACATGAGCGGAGCAAAAAAGCAAGCAGACAGAAAAACACTCTGCCGCGGGAACGCAGGTATGGCGGGAGCGGGGGAACGGCAGGGCGGCATCTTGCGGCAGCGGTTTAAAAAAACGTACGCCGTGTGCTGCCGTGTGCAGCACGGGGGCTGTCGCGGCAGGGGATAGCACACCCCGATACAATGCATGCGGCCGCCCGGAGGCGGCCGCGTGGATGTCGTTGAGGCAATGCAGATCAGGCTGCTGCCTGCTGGCTTTCTGCCACCACCTTTTCGGTGATATGGGGCGGAGCTTCCTCGTAATGATCGAATTCCATGGTGAACACGCCCTGTCCGCCGGTCATGGAACGCAGATCGGGGGCATAGCGCATGATTTCATTCATGGGGATGTGCGCTTTGATTTCCGTTATGCCGGCTGTGGAGTCGGAGCCAAGCACTTTGCCGCGGCGGCTCGAAAGGTCGCCGATGATGTCGCCCATGTATTCATCCGGCACAGACACGCTGACCAGCATGACGGGTTCAAGCAGTACGGGGCGGCATGATTCCATGGCTTTTTTAAAGGCAAGCGATCCTGCGATTTTAAAGGCCATTTCCGAAGAGTCCACCGTGTGGTACGACCCGTCGTACAGACGCACCTTGAAGTCCACCATGGGATATCCGGCAAGATAGCCTCTGTGGGCGGCCTCCTGAACGCCTTTATCCACAGCGGGTATATACTGGCGGGGAATGGAACCGCCCACGATGGCGTCTTCAAAGGTGTACCCTGCTCCGCGCTCCTGCGGGCTGATTTCCACCCAGCAGTCGCCGAACTGCCCGCGTCCGCCGGATTGTTTCTTGTGTCTGCCCTGCACCTGCGCTTTGCCCTTGATGGTTTCGCGGTAGGGCACCTTGGGCGTTTTCAGCACAATGTCCGCCTTGTACCGGCGGCGCGCACGTTCCACGGCGGTTTCTATGTGCATCTGCCCCATGCCGGAAAGCAGTATGTCTCCGGTTTCTTCGTCTCTGTTCAGACGCAGGGTTATGTCTTCATCAAGCAGTTTGTGCACGGCCGCGTATACTTTGTCTTCATCGCCTTTTTCCTGCGGGGCCAGCGCATAGGTGATAAGAGTGGGGGGCATATGCGGGCGCGCCAGCGCAAAGGGTGTTTTTTCTTCGCACAGTGTATCGCCGGTACGGGTGTTTTTCAGTTTGGCCACGGCAATAACGGCACCGGGTTCAAGAGCTTCCTTGCAGGGGGTCTGCTCTTTGCCCACAAGGCACAGCGGCGTGCCCACACGCTCGTTTTCTTCTCTGGCGGGGTTGTACAGCGTGGTGTCGGGCTTCAGCGTACCGGAAAGAATACGCAGAATACTGAGCTGCCCTGCAAAGGGGTCGGCCAGCGTTTTTATGACAAATGCAGACACCGGCCCGTCGGGAGAGGAGACGCGCTCGTTGCCTTCTTCGTCAAGCCATGCCGCGCGGTCCAGCGGCGAGGGGAAAAGACTCTGGATGAGGTCGAGCACCTGCGCGCCGCCTTTGTTTTCCAGTGCCGAACCGGCAGCAACCGGTATCAGTTCGCCTTTCAGTACGCCTTTGCGCAGGGCAGCGTGTATTTCTTCGTCTGTCAGTTCACCTTCTTCAAGGTATTTTTCCATAAGCTCTTCATCGCTTTCCGCGATGTTTTCCACCATGGTTTCGCGCAGGGCCTGTATGTCGTCTGCCATGTCCGCGGGTATGTCAGCTTCGGTCACGCTGCCGTTTTCGCCGAACAGCAGGGCCTTGCCTGCCAGCACATCGGCCACCCCGCGAAAGTTTTCCTGCTGCCCCACGGGAGAATAGAGCAGAACGGGTTTGATACCCAGTATGTCGGACAATCCCGCAAAGGCCATGTCGAAGTCGGCTCTGTCGCGGTCGGTCTTGTTGATGAAGACCATGGCGGGCAGACCGGCATTTTTCACGGCGTTCCACAGTTTACGTGTCAGGGGGCGTACTCCGTCCACGGCATCGACAACAAAAACGGCGGCATCAACGCCGGCCAGCAGGTAGTTGATGTCGCCGATAAAGTTGTTATCGCCGGGGATGTCAGCAAGAAAGTGCCGGTTCTTGTTCCATGAAAATGTCGCAAAAGCGGGCTGTATGCTGCCGCGCCGCTTCACTTCCTCCGGCTCGTAATCAAGGCAGCTTGTTCCGTCCTCGATTTTTCCCATGCGGCTGACCGCGCCGGACTGGAAAAGAAGCATTTCCGCCAGCGAGGTCTTGCCGCTGCCTCCGGTGCCGACCAGGGCATAGGTTCTTTGATTTTCAAGCGCTCTGGACATGTAGCTCTCCCTTGTAACGTGTGTATCGTGGGAATAGCCCCTGCGCGCAGGGGTTTTGTCCTTTTGCTCAGTGCAGCCCTTTTCCGGTGCTGCGAGTCTAATGCATAGAGAGAGTTAGAGAAAGATGTCAAGCCCTGTGCACAAATCAACCTACTGGAAAAACAAATCGGTTCGATATAAGACGGTAAGATAACCGCATACCGGAGGACGGATGTACATCAATCTGCTGTTGGGAGTGCTGTTCGTTGTTGCCGTGATAATGCTGATACGGGCATGGTGGCAGGAACGCAGACCCGCACGCGAGCTGCTGGAAGAAGAACTGCGCCGCAGACGCGAACGAGAAAAAGCACCGGAAGCGGCGGCCCGCAGACTGCGGGAACTGGGCGTGGAGCGGCTGAAGCCCGTGCTGCGGGCTGTGGAGGACATGCGCAACGCACTGCCGGAAAACACACGGTTTACCTGCATGCTTGATGAAGACGGGCTGCGTATTGAGCTGCCTGCGGCAGAGGGCAGAACCGTGACGCTGCTTGTGCGGCACCGGGTGCAGGCTTTTTCGCTCGACCGCGGCACGCGCGGGCTGGAAGAAGCATTGCTGGAGCATGAGCGTTTTGTGTTGTCGCATCCTGAACATGCCGGCAGGGGAGAAAGCGTGGCGCGCGATCAGGATGAGTGCATACGCATGGTGGCGCGTGAACTGGCACATGAACTGGCGCATGAACCGGCGCATGACCCCGCGGGAGAACCTGAGCAATAGCTGCGGTGACATGGGAACGCAGGCACTGCCGTGTGCCTGCATTGTCATCTGTTCCGGCCGCTGCTATGTTGCCGGTGATATCAACCCTCTCAGAAAAGGAAGCACCATGGCGGAAAACAGCGACGTGCGACTGTATGCCCTGTCCACCTGCATCCATTGCAGAAAATGCAAGGAATTTCTTGAAGAGCATTCCGTGCCCTTTGAGTGCGTCTATGTGGACATGCTGTCCGGCGATGAACGCAGTGAGACCATTTCGTTCATCAAAAAACACAATCCCAAACTTTCGTTTCCCACGCTGGTCATAGACAACGGCGGCACGGTGATTGTGGGCTTTCACAAAGATCAGATCGAGGAGGCTCTGGACTTATGAGCAAAACCATGACTCCGGAAACCCTGTACGAAATGCTCAAAAAATTTCAGGAGCCCAAAGGCTTTTATTTCAACGCGGACATGGGCATGACCATGCCGTTGCTCGAAAGCCTGCTGCAGACCAAGGAACGTTACGGTTACATGGCCTGTCCCTGCCGTCTTGCGCTGGGTGAATACGAAGCGGACAGAGATATCATATGCCCCTGCGTGTACCGCGAACCGGATATGGAGGAGTACGGGGCCTGTTTCTGCGGACTGTATGTGACAAAGGAATGGAACGAAGGCACCATAGAACACAAGGTGGTGCCCGAGCGTCGTCCGCCGGAAAAACTGCTGGGCTGACGTCTCCGTTCCGCAGGCGGCAGATTGTGTCCGTGCGTTCATGGTGCAAGGTACGGAGACTGCCGCCACTGTGACGGCAGGGCGGAGGGAGGCCGGTATATGTGCCGGTTGTCTGCCGCTGCCTTTCGTATGCCGTTTGCGGCTGCCGTGTCGCCCCGGTGCTGCCGCAAGGTATGGCGCGCCCGGCGCAGACGGGCCGCCACCGGTGCGCCGGTGGCTTTTCATAATGCCCGTATGGCGGTTATGCTGTTGTTGCCCCAAGCACCGGCGGTACAGTGCAGGTTTGCCCGCCGGTATGTGCATGCCTGTATGTCAGACACAAAAAAACACCGCATTCATTAAGGATGCGGTGTTTTTTTGTGCAAGGTTCCCATGCGGAACGCAGTAACCGTCCAGACAGCCCCACCTTTTCAGGCGAGCCGTCATCAAGTAGACATCAGGGAACTGGCTTAGGCCGGGTTGTTCTTTGACATGCCCTGCGGCAGCAGGGTCTTGAGGTCGTCTTCGCTAC
>Ga0334898_1000381_pt1 | contig 73336 bp, 72 predicted proteins | sample GraSluR3_MG_10_FD_207228 | JGI IMG/M metagenome (GOLD analysis project Ga0334898, IMG submission 207228) | Sludge microbial communities from methane-producing bioreactor in Wageningen University, Netherlands - Granular Sludge_3_08-R3 | ecosystem: Engineered > Bioreactor > Anaerobic >... | reverse complement strand
AGAGCTAGGAACAGGGGAAAGAAAACCCCGAAAGGAGGCACCTGCGTGGGGCATGACTACATCGAGGAGCTCATAGAGCTGGTGGCATCGCGACATAGAGACGGGCTGAGAATCCTTTCGGGGGAAGTTCCTCCTCCGACGAAAGAAGAGCTGCGGGAAATCCTGTTGCATCATCGATCCCAGGGAAGCCAAACGGATCCGGCTATAAGGACTCCCGGGAAAAATGTTGCCCCCCAAGCCGTGGAAATTGAAAGCGAAGAGGCTTATTTTCGGGCCCTGGAGCGAATAGGGGGATGGGAACCGATTGTGCAGGCCGCCAAGGATGTGGCAGCGGACTGCGGGACCATGTGGAAGGCGTTTTGCCTGTACATTTCTGATATAGAACACCCGGGATGGATCCCCAGGGCGGAAAGCACCTCTGCTATGATCCGGCTCAGCCATAAGGTCGGGGTGGACCCTAAGACGATACGGAGTTACAGGCAACGGCTTCCCGGGGAGATAGCTGCCAGAGCGAGACGGCCTCAAAGATTCCTTTTCGAAATTTGAAATTCCCTCGTTATTCCCTCGTTGTTCCCTTGTTGTTCCTCCGATACTCCCTTGTTATTTCCCCCATAATTCCGGGATCGCGATAAAATAGTACCATCGGCAAAAAGTAGATTCATGAATGAAACATAGAAAGCCTCTCCTAGAAAGCTCTCCGGGAGGGGCTTTTTCTTTTCCGCATGGAGGAGGCTTGGTATATGAATACGGTGGATCCCCTGAAAAGCCTTTCCGAAGTGCGGCGCATAGCGGAGTTCTTGAAACGCAAGAACTACAGGGATTACGCATGGTTCTTTTTTGGCATCCATATCGGCCTGAGGATTACTGATCTCATGGGGCTCAAAGTCCGGGATGTGGTTATGCCGAAACCTTCGGGGCGGGTCTTTCTGCGCAAGTCCTTACGGCTGCGGGAGAGGAAGACGGGGAAAGAAAGGGCTATAGCTCTGTCGGATCCGGTCCGGGAATTGCTTCGTGAGTATCTTTCTCCCCTGGGAGAGCAAGACCCCGAGCGCCCCCTTTTCGTGTCTCGCAAGAGCGGAGAGGGGGGAAGCCTTCGACCGCTTTCCAGGTCTCAGGCATGGAGAGTGCTCAACTCCGCCGCCCGAGAAATAGGGCTGGAGATTCCCGTGGGAACTCACACGCTGCGAAAGACCTTCGGGTACCACGTCTATCAGCAAACGAAGGACGTGGCAAGCCTGCAGGTGCTCTTGGGGCACGATAGCCAGGAGACGACGCTTCGATACATCGGGGTCCGGCAGGTGGAGAAAGATCTGATTTACCGAACAATCAACTATAAAGGCTTACATTAGGGGTTCGAGGCAACTTTTTTAATCGTCTCGGGAACCCTATTTTTTATAAACTCCCTTCCCTTTCCGTTCCCGCAATGCTTTGAGGCGCTTTTTCGTAACGCAACACAATACCAGATATGTCGCATTCAAAAAGAGGCTGGTTTAGTTTTTTCTAGCCATTGCAATGACTAGTCTCGTTGGGTGTTTTGGGGTTGTTTTTGCCTCATTTTGAGGGGTTGACATTCACTGTTTCCCAAAAAAGTTATCCACACATCTTAGCATCAAAAAATAACTTAATTATACGAGGTGAGTTAATGCCACGACGACCGGGAGAAAAATTTCTGCTTCGCCGAAAGGAGAAGCGAACACAGCGGGAGAATCAGGAGTACAACAAAACGAGGGATGCTTTTTATTCTTCTGGGAGATGGAAGAGATTGTCCGCATGGTATCGTCGGCAAAATCCTGTTTGCGAGATATGCGGTCAGTATCCGTCGGGACTTGTAGACCATATTATTGCGGTGAAGGATGGAGGGGAAAGGATGGCAATCGACAACCTCCAAGCCCTTTGCAGAGCGTGTCATGGACACAAACATAGAGAGAGGGAGGGGGGGTAAAAAGTCCGGGAAGGGCTATCAGGCGAACGGGGGCGAAGTCGAATTTTTGCGATCGCGAAATTTTCAAAATTAAAAAACAGGATATTAAATAAAAACAAAATCCAAACATTGAGTTATCCACAAAACTAAGGTTCAGTGGGTATCTGTAAAAGTTCATTCGCTGTATCTCTGCATCAGGAGAAAATCTAGAAAATGGGGGTAAAAAAGTGGGACGAAAGCAGACGCCGCAAGCGTTGAAGAAACTCCGCGGAAATCCCGGGAAGCGGCCTTTGAACGATCATGAGCCCGCTTTGAAGACGGGAAAGCCCCATGCCCCCAAGGAGCTTGCGGGCCTGGCGAAACGGGAGTGGGATCGGGTAGCGAAGATGTTACATGATGCGGGGTTGCTCACCACGGTAGATCGTGCGGCGCTGGCCTCGTATTGCATAGCCTGGCAGCGGCTCGTGGAGGCCGAGGAGGATTTAACGGCGACCGGTTTGGTAATTTCCGTGGAAACGGAACACGGAGTGAAGCGAATCAAGAACCCCGCCTGGTCCATACAGAAGGAAGCCATGGGCGAGATCCGTGCATGGGCTTCCGAGTTCGGCATGACCCCGAGTTCCCGGGGGAAGATCCAGGTTCCCGGTGCGGAGGATCCCGAGGGCGAGGCGGACCCGTACGATGAGTGGAGGAAGAAGGGTGAGCAGTTCAAGACTAAAAAAGCCACCAAGGAAGCCTGATCCAGAGTACGTGCACTTCTGCCGGGGTGTTTTGTCCGGGGAAACTCCTTCCTGTGAACTGGTACGCCATGCATGTTCCCGACATATGGAGGATCTCCAGACGGCTCCCGAACGGGGGCTGTATTTCGATCCCGGAGCGGCGGAACATGCCATATCGTTTTTCCCGGCCTTTCTGGCACACTCTAAGGGGGAATGGGCGGGGCAGCCTCTTGAGTTATTGCCCTGGGAAGCTTTCATTACGGCCATGCTTTTCGGGTGGATGCGGGAAGACGGGAAGCGGCGTTACCGTACCGCATATATCGAAGTTCCTCGAAAGAACGGGAAATCCACCTTTGCCGCAGGAGTGGGGCTCTACATGTTCGATGCGGACGGCGAGCCCGGGGCGGAAGTGTACAGCGCAGCCACGAAACGGGACCAGGCGAAAATCATTTTCAGTGAGGCGCAAAGGATGGTTGGCAAGAGCCGCTTCCTGAATCGGCGTATCAACGTACTCGCCAACAACATGCATGTGGAGGCTACGGCCTCCAAGTTTGAGCCCCTGTCTGCGGATGACAAGACCCTTGATGGCCTGAACATCCATTGCGGGCTCATCGATGAGTTCCACGCTCACCGCACCGGCGACGTGTACAACCTGATCGATACCGCCACGGGATCCAGAAGCCAGCCCTTGATTTTCATTATCACCACTGCGGGAAGCGATATAACAAGTGCCTGTTACGACATGCACGCCTATACCGAGAAGATCCTTTCCGGAGTTATCGAGGATGACAGCTTTTTCGGCATGATCTTCACCGTAGACGATCCCGAAAAATGGGGGGATGAGGCGGAATGGTTCAAGGCAAACCCATCCCTGGGAGAGGCGAAAAAGCTTGAGGACATGCGGCGAAAGTACCGCAAGGCCCAGGAAATACCCTCCCTGCGGAATGCCTTTCAGCGTCTAGAGCTGAATATCTGGACCGGTGCTGAAACTGCCTGGATTACTCCGGAGGCGTGGAGCGCCTGCGAGGAGGATCTCGACTTCGAGGAGCTGGCAAGGTTGCGATGCTGGGCCGGGGTGGACCTCTCCAGCACCACGGACCTTTCCGCTTGCGCCCTGATTTTCGAGCCGGATTCCCGGGGGCGTCAGGCGGTACTGGTATCTTCCTGGGTTCCCGGGGAGAACATAGAAAAGCGGGCGCGGAGCGACCGGGTTCCCTATGATGTATGGGCGCGGAATGGCTGGATATCCTCTACCTCCGGGAACGTGATAGACCACGACTGTATCCGTCTGACCATCCGGGATGATTTGAAAACCCGTTTTCCCCTGCTCCAGGCTGTGGGTTTCGATCCATGGAACGCTACGAAATGGGCCGTGGATATGGAAGGAGACGGTATTCCCGTGCTCCCAATCCGACAGGGATACAAGACTCTTTCCCCGGCGTGCAAGGAGTTGGAGCGTATCGTAATGGGGGGAATGGCGAGCCATCGGGGGAATCCCGTATTGGCGTGGTGCCTGAACAATGTCGTGGTTTCCTCGGATCCGGCGGAAAACATCAAGCCCGACAAGGCTCGTTCCATCGAACGCATAGATGCCCTGGTAGCTCTGGTGATTGCCATTGCCACAAGGCAGGAGCTTGAAGGAGAGGACCGGGAAAGTATATATGAGGGGAGAGGAATCGTTTCTCTTTAAAGGAAGGGAGGTAAGCCTTTGTGGCGTGATTTCATCAGAAGGAAAGTAGCCGGGGCCCTCGGGTTCGGGAAAAAGGGATCCTTGCTTGAAGAACTCCTTCTTCGGGGGACTCAAACGGCTGCGGGGGTTCATGTTTCGCCGGATTCCGCGATGCGGATCGCTACGGTTTTCTCGTGCGTTGGGGTTTTAGCTGAAACCGTAGCGCAACTACCGATACGGATATATCGCAAAACGGCCACGGCCAGGGAGGAAGTGCGGGATCATCCCTTGTGGAGACTATTGGCCACGGCGCCTAATTCGTGGCAGACATCTTTCGAATTCCGGGAGATGATGATGCAACATCTCTGCTTGCGAGGGAATTTTTACGCTCTCAAGGTGTTCGATAACAAGGGAATTGTGCGGGAGTTATTACCACTGAACCCGGATTGCGTCAGCGTAAAGCAGAATCCGGACTGGTCCATCACCTACACCGTAACGGATAGCAAGGCCGGATATCTGCATTACGGCAACGGGGAAATCCTGCATGTCCGGTATCGCACCCTCGACGGAGTAACGGGAATCTCTCCCGTAGCTTACAACCGGGAAACCTTTGGTATGGCCATAGCGGAGATCCGACATGGAGCGAATCTGTACCGGAACGGTGGTAAGCCCGGGGGAGTATTGGAGCATCCTGGACAGCTCTCGAAGGAGGCACACGAACGCCTCAAGGCATCCTGGGAACATGACTACGGCGGCATGAACGCCGGAAAGACCGCCGTACTCGAGGAGGGAATGAGCTACAAGCCCCTCACCATGACCCAGGCGGATGCTCAGTATATCGAAACGAGGCAGCTTACTATCGAAGAAATAGCCCGGATCTACAGGGTGCCACTGCACGAAATTCAGAGCACCCGGAAGAGTACCACCTGGGGAAGCGGTATCGAGGCTATGAACATCGGGTTCACTACCAGGACTATACTGCCCTGGTTGCGGCGCATCGAGGAGGCCGAAGTACGGGACTTGCTCCCCCCGGGTGACCGGGAAAACATCCAGATAAAATATATCGTCGAGGGTTTGCTCCGGGGAGACAAGAAGACGAGGTATGAAGTATATGGTATAGGAATCGATAAGGGTTTGTTATGCCCTAACGAAGTGCGTGCTCTGGAAGACATGAACCCCCGGGAGGGGGGAGATACATACCTTACACCGCTCAACATGCGAGAATCCGGAAGCTTAGGAGGTGAGGATCCCGGAGATGAAGAACCAGATGAAACAGACGATTGATCTGAAATGCCGTTTTGAAACGAAAGCCGGGGAAGAGCCCGGCTTTTTTCATGGCTACGGTTCGGTTTTCGGCAATCTGGATGGTTGGGACGATATCGTACACCCTGGAGCGTTCAAGAACAGCCTGGCCGCAAGAAAACCCGCCATGCTCTGGCAGCATTGCGGCAACGAGCCCATAGGCACCTGGGAGCACATTCAGGAAGACGAAACGGGACTTGCCGTAACGGGAAAGCTACTGGTTGGCAAGGTCGCCAGGGCTACGGAAGCCTATGAATTATTGAAAGCCAATGCTCTTGAGGGGCTTTCAATAGGGTATATGCCCGTCAAATGGGAGTACGAAGAACGGGATGATGTCCTAATTCGCCATCTCAAGGAGGTGGATCTTTGGGAAATTTCCCTGGTTACTTTCCCCGCAAACGAGCATGCCATCGTTTCCGGCGTGAAGTCTCTGGAAGAAGTGGATAGCCTGCGCGATCTCGAGCGATACCTGCGGGATGCAGGGCACTCGCGCAAGGACGCGGAGGCCATTTTGAGCTTGTCCAAAAAATTCCGGCGGGATGCGGAAGAGGAAAAGGCTCTTTGCGACATGGTGAAACAAACAATCCAGTACCTGAAAGGATAGGTGATCATTTTGGAAGAATTGAAAAGGTTGCTCGCGGAACTGGCCAAGACCTTCGAAGAATACAAGAGCACCAACGATGCGCGGTTGAAGGAAGTGGAATCGAAGGGCAAGGCGGATCCCCTGCTCGATGAAAAGCTTGCCAAGATGGATGAAAAGATGGCGGCTCTTTCGGCGGAAAAGAAGAAGTTGGAGGAATCTCTGAGCCTCCTCGAGGCCAAGGAGAACCGTCCCGGCAAGCCGGATTCCGGGGATCAGCTTCAGGCGGAGCACAAAGAGGCCTTCATGAACTGGGCGCGCAAAGGCAACGATGCCATGCTCCAGGATCTTGCCAGGAAGGGAACGAGCATTAACGTCACCACCGGGAGCGAAGGTGAATATGCTGTACCCACCCAGATTTCCACCCAGATCTACAGCCTGCTGACCCAGAATGCACCCATGCGAGGCGTGTGCAGGGTTATCCAGGTCGGCACCGAAGATTACAGCGAGCTGGTGAATACTCACGGGGCAACTTCCGGATGGGTGGGAGAAACCGATGCCAGAACCAATACGAACGCCCCGGAACTGGCGGTGCTGACTCCCTACTTTGGGGAAATCTACGCCATGCCCAAGGCCACCCAGAAGTCCCTGGATGACATTTTCTTCAACGTAGAGGGATTCTTAAGCGAGGAAGTTGCGAGGGATTTTGCGGAAAAAGAGAACGCTGCTTTCGTAAGCGGAGATGGAACGAAAAAGCCCAAGGGGATCCTTGCCTATACCACGGCAGCTACGGCGGATAAGTCCCGGGCTTTTGGGACTTTGGAATATGTTAAGACCGGCGCGGCTGCCGCCTTTGGAGACACCACCCCCCAGGATGTACTTATGGACTTGGTGTACAAACTCAAGGCCGGACATCGCATGAAGGCCCGATGGATGCTTGCGGGGGCAACTCTGGCAACAATTCGCAAGTGGAAAGACAAGGACGATAACTATCTGTGGCAACCCGGAATGGTTCTTGGTGAGCCGGATAAAATTCTCGGTTATCCCGTAACGGAGAATGACGACTGGGATCTCGTGGGGGCCAATAAGTACCCCATTGCTTTTGGGGATTTTTGGGCGGCTTATACCATCGTGGATCGTATCGGCATCAGGATGCTTCGGGATCCCTACACAGCAAAGCCCTACGTGCAGTTCTACACCACCAAGCGTGTGGGAGGCTTCCTCAAGGATTCCGAGGCTATTAAGCTCGTGAAGTGTTCGGCGTAGGAGGCAGAAAACATGAACCGCAAGGATGAGTGTAACAACCTTGCCGTGGCCACCGCTTTCGCGAATGTGCTGAAAGCCACGGTTGCCTCGCCTGCGGCAATGGATGTTCGGGACTGCGAAGGTGTTACCCTCTTGCTCCATGTCGGGGTTGGGGGTATCACCTTCGATGGAACGAACTATCTGGAGCTGCAGCTTACCGCCTCCTTCGACGGAGGCAGCACCTACGAGGCGGTGCCCGATGCGGACGTGGAGGGCGTAACCATCGGCGACAGTAGCGGCACTATCGCATCCTTCAAAACGGAGCACGCCGCTGCGGAGAATATCAAAATCGGATATCTGGGGCATGGAACGCATCTCAAAATCAAGCCCGTTTTTACGGGTACCCACGAAACGGGAACGCTCTTGGCGTGCGCGGTTATCAAAACCCTGCCCAAGCTGCGCCCCGTGGCATAGCGCAGACGGGAGGTAATCATGGGCGTACTGACGATTCAGGAGGGCGGGCTTTCGGGGCTCGCCCCTTCTTTTACCGCGGCGAGTTCCGAAGGGGATACCTTTCTGAACGACGGCCAGACGGTGTTGTATCTGAAAAATGGCGGCTCCGGCAGCGTAACGGCCACCGTGGCATGCCAAACCGCATGCAACTATGGAGTGATGCACGATGCGGCGGTGGCAGTTCCCGCCGGGGAGGAGCGTATCATAGGGCCCTTTGCGAGGGGACGGTTTTCGAACAACTCCGGGTATGCCGCAGTGACGTACAGCGGAGTGGATAGCCTGACCGTAGCGGCGATTCAATTCCCGGGGAGGTGATCCGTCGATGCATTCAGTGGTGGTGATACCCCCGGCAGATGAGCCGCTCGATGTGGAGGAAGTGAAAATTCACTCCCGGATAACCACGGACAGGGAGGACGATCTCTTGCGAGGGTACATTACCGCCGCGAGGGAATACTGTGAACGGTTTCAGGGGCGATCTTACTGTACCCAGCGCCGGAAGATGGGGCTTTCGATCCTCCCGGATGGAGTGACTCTGGAAGATGGTCCCGTGCAAAGGGTTCTGAGCATAACGGTGTATATGGCGGACGGATCGGAGGTGGTTCTTCCCGGGGAATCTTACTACCTGGTGGATGATGCGATTTGCAAGTTCCAGAGAGCGGAATGGCCAAGCCTCGACAACGTGCGCTTGCGGGATCCCGTGGAAGTGGTGTATGAAGCGGGGTATGGATCCCCGGCGGAAGTACCCCAGCGGGGGAAACAGGCCATGTTAATGCTTATATCCCACTGGTATGAACACCGGGAATCCGTAGCCGTGGGGGCCGTTTCCTCGGAAATACCCCAGGGCGTGGAAATGCTTTTATGGCAGGACAGGAGGGTGCCGGCATGAGTACGGGAGCCCTGCGGGAATGGATAAAGGTCATGCGGGTTATGCGCACTCCGGACGGGGAGGGGGGCTATCGTGAACGAGACGTGCCTCTTTTCGAAACATGGGCTCGGGTGGCCACCCCTCGATCTTTGGAGCGAGCCGTGGCGGGCAAGCCTACGGATGTGCGGCAATATGAGGTTACGTACCGCGATCAGGGGATCGATCCCGGGATCGGGGACAAAATCTTCTGGAATGATTCCACGTTGCAGATAGACGGTATTTCCCCGGAGCCCATTTCCGGGAAAGTCCATCTATCCTGTACGTACATCGAGTAAGTCCATGCAGGTAAAGCTTGAAGGTACGGATAAAGCCCTTAAATCCCTGCAGAAGTTACAGGGGAAAGAGCTCGAAAGGGCAATGCGTAAATGGATGAATCAAGCCATTCAAGTGATCCTCGAAGAGGCAAAGCGAAGAGCGAGTTTCGTGAAGGGATATTCCACGGGAGCCTTGAAGGAGTCGTTGCGGAAAAAACTGAAAAAAAAGAGGGATGGAACGCTGCAGGCCAAGGTGGAGGCCTGGTATCCAGAGCCCGGAGACAAAAAGAAGTATTATGCCTTTGCCGTGGAATATGGAACGAAGACCCAGGGCCCTCAACCTTTCTTGCATCCCGCAGGAGAGGCGAAAAAGGAAGAGGTTGTCAAAATCATGACCGATGGCATGGAGGATCTGGTGCGGGAGGCGGAGCGCCGTGGAAAATGATGACATGCACAAGTTGGTCTTTCTGGCCCTCACATCCTCGGAATCCCTGATGGCGGAAATCTCCGGGGTGTACGATTCTCCCCAGGAGAAGGCGAAGTCCCCCTACATCATGCTCGGGACTTTGCGTGAATCCCCGGGGCCCCTGGTCCATGAACTGGATACAGAGGGTTATCTGGACGTGCATATCTGGAGCGATTACCAAGGGAAAAAGGAGGTTTTGCGCCTCGTCCAACTCGTACAGGAAGCCCTGTATGACGTGGAAGGATCCCATTACGAAGGTATGGAAATCCTTCAAGAAAAATTCGAAAACAGAAGGTGGCACCACGGGGTGACCACCTTTCGTTTTTATTTGGGGGTGTAAAGATTGGCAGGGAAAAGCAGCAAATACGCAAGGGTGTATGTAGAAAACTCCTCGGGGACCGCCCTGCAGTTTGAGCAGTGTTCCGGGGTGGATCTCGATAGAACCAGGTCGAATATCGATACGTCCGTGATCGGGACGGAATGGAAAGAATATGTGCCGGATCAGATCGAATGGTCCATGAGCATCGAGGGAAATTATTACCCCTCCGATCCCGGACAGGCGGAATTACGGGATGGATTTTATGCGGACGGCGAAGCCGTTACGGTACGCTTCCGTCCCGAAGGAAACGGTAATGGTAAGCCCGAAGAGTATGGCGACGCGATCATTTCCGGATTCAAGACGGGGGCCAAAACGGGAGACAAGATTTCGGTGAGTTTCTCCCTTACCGGTACGGGGCCTCTTAGCCAGGGGGTGCAGTCCTGATGGGCTACCTCCCTGATTTTGTCGATGTGCGGATAGGCGGGCAGGTTCGCCCGGTGCGCTATGGAATGAATTCGATCCGGAAGATCGAACAGGAAACAGGAAAGTCTATCACGGCGGTAATACATGAGGTGTCAAGCCCGGGAGCATCTCTGAATACATTGGTCGTAATCGTCTGGGCCGGGTTGTTGGTGAGGACGCGAAATCTCACGGTTGATCAGGTCGGGGATTGGCTTGACGAAACGGAGGATATTGCTGAGGTTTGTCGGCCTTGCGTGGATGCCCTCTCCGAGTCTTTGGAACGGAAGTTGACCACGGAGCAAGGCTCCGGATATGAAGAGGTTCCCCAGGAAAAAAACTAACCCAAGAGGCCCGACAAAAACGCTGGAAGAAGATTTTTCTTGTTGCTCTCGGGCCTCTTGGTCTATGCCATGAAGATCTGTGGACGGTTACTCTGGGAGAGTTTTTGGACCTGGAATATGCCTATGATTATGAGCAATTTCTTTCCCGCAGGCATTTCGCCTATCTGGGAGCGGTCGTGGCAAATCTTCTAGGGACGAAACCAGCTTTAGAAGTAGATGATTTATGCCCTATTCCGGACGATTGGAGGTGATTTTCCGTGCCATTATTGAATTTTATCCTTGGCGCTGATGCTTCGAAAGCGGAAAAAGCCATAAAGAAGTTTGACCGAACTCTCCGAAATTTCGAACGTGGTACGAAAGCCACCGGCCAAACGCTGACGAAATACTTTACCTTGCCTATCATGGCTGGAGCGGCGGCAGCCACAAAAGCCGCTAACGACGTCGATAAGAGTATCCAACGAATAGCCCGTGGGACCGGGGCAACCGGGAAAAACCTCGAAGCCCTTGGAAAAAGTTTCCGAACCGTGGCGCAGGAAGTCCCCCAATCGTTCGAACAGACGGCTACGGCCATCGCGGACTTGAACACGAGAACCGGGGCTACCGGGAAAAATCTTGAGAATCTCGCAAAATCGGCTCTCGACACTTCCAGAATTTTAGGGGAGGATCTTGGAGGGCTTATTGCAGAAACTACGAAAGCCATGAACGATTGGGGAGTGGCGAACGAAAGCGCCGTTCCCGTTATGGATAAGCTTTTCAAGGCCTCTCAGGATACGGGGATTTCCGTCACGAACCTTGCCAGAGGACTCTATAAATACGGATCTCCCCTGCGACAGATGGAATTCGACCTGGATACGACCATTGGCTTGCTTGCCAGTTTTGAAAAAGCTGGGGTGAATACCGAGCTTGTGCTCGGATCTTTGCGGATTGCCCTCGGCAAAATGGCCTCCAAGGGAGTTTCCGACGTCCGGGAAGGGCTTGCCCAAATAATGGAGGGTATTACAAACGCCGGGAGTGCCGGAGAGGCTGCGAAAATTGCCATTGCCGCATTTGGTTCTCGGGCTGGTCCCGATATGGCGGCGGCGATCCGGGAAGGTCGCTTTGAGGTGGCCAACCTGGTGGAATCCTTGCAGGATTCCGAAGGAGCTATCGAGAGAGCCGCAAAAGCCACCAAGAATCTGGAAGACAGATGGGGGCAGGTAAAAAACAAGCTTATGATTGCCATAGAGCCCATGGGGAAAGCCATTCTTGATTTGGTGCAGCAGAAGATCCCGGTGTTGGAGCGCAAAATAGGCAACTTAGGGGAAACCATAGGCGGCATGTCCGATGAATCCAGGGCGAAAATATTGAAATTCGCCCTCGTTTTTGCTGCAGGAGGGCCTTTGCTGCTTGGGCTCGGAACGGTTACCAGGGCTGTGCGGGAGCTGACATCGGCGCTTTTATGGTTCACGACATCTCCCGCCGGGCTTGTGACAGCCGCCATAGCGGGAATGGCCGTGGCCATGTGGGATTATGCAAACGCCAGCGAGGAAGCGAAGAAGAACACGCGGTCTGTAATGTCCTATATGGGTGTCTCCGGGCTTGCCAAAGAAGCCAGAATTGCTGGTGGGCTTGAAGAACAAATCCCTGGGGCCTTGCCGAACGACGGCAAAATAACCCCTGATTTTTATTTGCCCGGGACGGGATCTGGAGTTAAGCCACCCCAGGGGAAAAGCCCGAAATCTGGTGAAGAATCGGGCACAAATCTGAATTGGCTTATGGGCGGAAAAACCGAGACGGCTATTCAGGGCATCACAGAAAAATACTCCGAGCTCGCCATAAAGCTTTCCCAGGCTTTGGGAATTTCGGGGGAGGAGGCGGAACGACGGCTGGAATCTGCCAGGGAAATCGGCGAACTGACAGCGGCGGAAGTGCAACGTTCCGAAGAGAGGAATGCTTTGCTGGAAGAGGCCCGCATGATCTCCGAGCAGATTAGCGAGAAGACAGGCGAAATAGGAGAGAAAACGAGCGATCTTGGCGACATGACAACGCTTTGGGTTAACGACTTGTCGAAAGGTTTGGCAGATGCCATCGTGAATGCCCGGGATCTTGGTGATGTGCTCGAAAATCTTCTGAAGCAGATAGCTTCAAGCGCACTCCAAAAGCTTATAGGGGGCGTCCTTGGTGGTCTCTTCGCCGACGGTGCGGCCTTTTCCGGGGGTATGGTGACCGCTTTCGCCTCGGGAGGGGTTGTTACCAGCCCTACAATATTCCCTATGAAAACAGGTATGGGACTCATGGGGGAAGCTGGGCCGGAAGCGGTTATGCCGCTGAAACGCCTGTCGAATGGCCGTCTCGGCGTAGAATCCCAGGGGGAAGGCGGCGGAACCACGGTAATCAACCACTTCAACATTTCCGCCGTGGATGCCAAGAGTTTCGCGGATCTCGTAGCCCGGAATCCGGGGGCTATCACCTCCGTAGTGGCGGGAGACTACCAGAATAACGGCGTTACCCGGCGTGTAATAAAGGGGTCTTAGATTATGGAAACCTTTTCGTATCTCCCTCTTCGAGTATGGGAAGCCGACATTGGCCACAGGGTGCTCACCTCCGCTCTGGAGGGTGGCAAGGAACAACGCAAATATAAGGGTCCACTTCCCCGGGAGTGGACCCTTTCTTTTCGCGCCAAAGCGGCAACTATAAACGGCATTCTGGATTTTTTTGATGCCCGCAAAGGTTCCTTCGAGGCTTTCTACTGGACCGTGCCTGGAACGCGCACGGGAACCCCGGAAACCGTGACGGTGCGCTTCAAGGATACGAAACTGAAAACGCAGTGGCGTAGCGTGAGGATCGGGGAAATGGCCTCGGTGACGTTCAAGGAAGTGTTGTAAATATTGAATAAAGCCCCTTCGGAGAGGGGCTTTTCCTGTATTCCGCTACGCCTTTATTCCGAGCCTATTTTTCAGGCCTTCCTGGAGAACCGTGGAATAGCTAATCTTCGCCGCCTTTGCTTCCACATCCAGCCACCGGGGAAGCGTAACCATACGGTTTACCGCTTTGTTGTTCATCTTTTCCCGGAATAATGGCATGAAAACATCCACGAGCACTACAACCTGACCTTTTCCGGGGGAAAGCTCCGTCGGGCGGGTAGGTTCCGGGATTTCGTCTCCGTCTTCTTCCATACCGAAGAGGTGGAGAGAAAGAGCTTCACGAGCCATGCGCAACGCTTCTTCTTCCGGGGCTCCCTGGGAGACGCAGCCGGGAAGATCGGGGAATACCACTCCGATTTCTTCCCCTTCATCGTAGCAGAAAAATGCGGGATATACGTACTTGTCTTTTTTGTCCTGCATTAGGAAAACCTCCTTCGGGGCTCTATATTTTGAGCCCCGATTGTTTTTTGATGCTTGCCAGAACTGAAATGTTTAAATCTTTTTTCGGATGGGGAACCGTTACCTTGCCTTTCTTTCCCGGGTGTTTGAACTGGTGGTGATCTCCCGTGATCTTGTCGAGGAACCACCCGTCTTTCTTGAGCAACTTGATAATTTCTGATGAAGAATAGCTTTTGCTCATATCCCCAACCCCCTTCGAAAATAGAATAACATATGTTGAAACATATGTCAAGGGATTTGAGGAGGTGTTTCGAAAATGTCCCGCGCTTCGTCTGAATACAAAACAGCGGCGGCGGAATCGGCAATAAAAACGGCGTGGCTCGTGGCGATTCCGGAATTGCCGAAAATAAACGATCCCAGCACCACCATCGAACTGTTTTTCACGAGTTGGCCGGAGGGAATCGTGTATGACGGCGATACGTATCTACCGAGTCCGCTCCATGTGGATCCTCCGAAAATCAGCCAGGACATGGAGCGATCGAGCGGATCCGCAGCGCTGTGTAATTTGGGGAACGAATTCAGCGCCTACGCGAAACAATACCGCATCAAAGATTCCAAGATTGTCGTGCTGCACGGCATTTTAACCGCAACGGGCTGGGTAGTCCTTCCGAGCTTCACGGGCATCATGGATGCTCCATCGATCGAGGAGCAGCAGATTTCCGTGAGCATATCGAACGGGCGCAGCGTGACCATGTTGCTCCCGCGCATCCTGTATTCCGTGAGGGATTTCCCCCACCTTCCGAGTGCGAAAGACCCGAGGACGTTGAGCCTGAAATGACACTGGCCGATCTCGTTGGAATTCCCTGGCAGGTTGGGGGGCGCAGCCTGGGTGGCATCGATTGCGTGGGGCTGGCGATACTGGCTCAAAAGGTGCTATGCGGAAGGGATTTTCAATTTCCCCAGCGATACGGAGGAAAGGATCAATACGAGAAATCGGAGATCATCAAGACGGAAGTGGAGCGGCTTTTCGTTCCTATTGAAGATCCGGAACCTGGCGCTCTGGGGCTTTTCTTTTTCGATGTTTGCTGGCACGTGACGACCTTTACGGATCGCACGCATTTTTTACACGTATTTGAGGGGGAGCGTAGCCGAATCAGTCGGCTTACCCCGGCATATCGGCGCTATTTGAAGGGGGTGTACGCATGGCGGGAGCCGTAATCGGAGGCCTGTTAGGGGCCGCTTTTAGCTCGTCAATTATAGGATGGGGGCTTGCTGGGTCCGCTTTTGGAGCCGCGCTTTTCGGAGCCTCCGTGGGCTCTCTCTTCGATCAGTCGTCACCCGATTTCAGTTATTCGAGCCCCAACTATTCGTTTTCGGAAATTTCGAATAGCAAGTCTCAGCTTTTGCCGGTGCCTGTCGTTTATGGGCGGGTGCGCATGGGCGGGAACATCTTTCTGCAAAACTTCTATGACGACACGAAGCAGAAGATGGACATGTTCGTGGGCCTCAGCCATGGCCCCATCAACCGGGTTATTTCTGTGTACGCTAACGATCTTGTGCTTTACGGAGATGGGAGCGACACATATACGTACTGGACTCTCACGGGGGGTGAGTGGGTAGAGGTAAGCTATGCGGAGTATGTAGCCTGGGAGGGCACGAAACAGATCCGCGATAGCGACGGCAATCCTGCCACGATCGACTTGCAGGAATGCTCCTGTGACATCCACCTGGGGGAAGAGGGGCAGCTTAAAGACAGCCGGGAAACCGGGGAATACACCTATCCCGGCCTTGCCTATCTGGGAATTACCCTCAAAGTACAGGATGGTCTCAGCGGCAACCCGACCATCACCACCGAGCTGGAAGGCAGAAAACTCTGGACTCCTGCGGGGGTACGATACAGCAATAATCCCGTGTGGTGCATCTGGGATCTGCTTTCGAATACCAAATTCGGGGGCGGGTTCCCCTCGGACGGCTTCAATCTGGCCGCAGCTCAGGATGCGGCGGCATATTGTGATGAATTGGTGGACGGAAAGCCCAGATATAGCCTCAACTACATCATCGATCAGCAGCGCCCGGCTCCGGACATCCTGCGGGATATGTGCGCTTGCTTCAACGGTTTCATCACAGACCGTGAAACCATCACGATCCATTGTAATCGCCCTGTCAGCGCCCCGGTAAAAACGATAAACCTCGATACGGATATCGTCGAGGGATCCCTCAGGTGGTTCCAAAAAAGCCGAGAGGAAACATTCAATCGCGTTACCGTGGAATGGGTGGACCCGGGGAACTACTACGAACGTACCAGCACGCCCTTCGAGGACGAAGCGGACATGGAGGCGCGAGGCGTTTACGAACGAAACATCTCCTTGCTTGGAGTGACCGATGCGGCCCAGGCGGCGAGGTTGGGAGAACAGGCTCTCAAGATAGCGCAGGAAATTGACAACTTTGCTCAGGTTAAAGTCCCGGTACGGGATTGGGATGTGGAGGTCGGGGATGTGGTTGCCCTGACGGATAACTCCCTGGCGGAATGGAACGGAAAGTGGTTCCATGTGGCCCACATGAAGGATGACTACGATAACGAAGAGGGCACGATAACCTTTGCGGAATATTCCGCATCGACCTATATAGATACCCCCTCCTCGATCCCGGATACCCCGGACAACCCGGACCCGACACCGGCCACGGATAACTACAGCAATCTCCTCCTCACGGACATAGGCGTGCAGCAAGAAGATGGAACCTACCTCCCTAAAATCCGGGTACAGTACACGCCGCCGACCGCCTCCATGAAAGAACACGTGATCAATTGGTGGAACTCGGAAGAGGAGGTCGGCGAGAAGAAAGTATCTCCCCAGGTGCGGGATGTACTCGTCTCCGAGGGCATCCAGACGGGGGTAACGCTCACCGTCCGGGTGTGGGGAACCGACGTCAACGGGAAACAGAGGACAGGCATAATAGGGCAGATCACCCCCGGGAAGGACGACGTCCCCCCGGGAGCTCCGACGGGGTTGACGGCCACCGGATGGTTCGGGGCCATCGTATTGAATTGGATCAACCCGGAAACCAATGAAAACGGCACGCCCTGCACGGATTTGGCCTATATCGAAATCTGGGAATCCTCCGAGGATGATCGGGACACGGCCGTACTGATAGGGAGAGTCAACGGAACCAATTTCCAGCGCCACCTGGGGAGCTTCCGAGGCCGCTATTACTGGGTTCGGGCGGTGGATACGAGCGGCAACGTGTCACAATGGAACGCCGAAGCCGGGGTATACGGGTACTCGGATCAGGAGACCCACCAGGATATAGTTGATTATTTGCTTGAAAATCCTTATATCCAGGAGGCTATTGCAGACCTCAACACCCCCATAGATTCCCTCGCCGAAGCGGGGATAAAAAACGCCTTAGCGGATTATGAAGGGACCATCCAGGATAGCTTGCGTCAACGGAAAATAGACCAGCTTGCGGAAGCGGCAATCCAGGGGGCCCTGACGGAGCACAACAACCTGAAATACTCCATCGCAACAATCCGGGAAGAGCAGATTACCCGGGAAGCGGAGGATGAAGCTCTTGCGTCCCAAATCCTCACTATCTCCGCCATCTTGGGGGATCCGGACGACCCCGGGGAGGATACCGTTTTTGCGGCTCTCGCAGAAGAAAAAACCGCCCGGGCGCGGGAGGATGAAGCTCTGGCCCAGAATATCCTTGCCCTCTCCGTCGTGGTAGGTGATCCGTGGGATCCGGACGAAGGAACGGTCTGGGCGGGCATCCGGGAGGAACAACGAGTCCGCGCTGCGGCGGATACCGCCCTTGCGGAAGACGTCTCCATGCTATCGGCCGCTATCGGGGATCCGGAAAATCCCGCAGACGGCACGGTATACGCCGCCGTGCGAGACGAAACCCAGGCGCGGGTAGCGGCAGATTCGGCGGTCGCGTCGAACGTCAACACGCTGCAGACCATAGTGAACGGCAATACCAACAGCGTGCAAATCTTGAACACCAGCATAAACGGTATCAAAGGAAAAGTGGCCGTAAAGATCGATACCAATGGGTACATCACCGGGTGGGAACTGATTGGTGGGGCAGATTCCGGCTCGATGGTCCTGCACGTGGATAATTTCATGGTGGGCCGTCCCGGGGCGACGAACAAGTATCCCTTTGTGATAGGCGTCGTGGACGGAGTGCAGCGTATATCCATGGATAATGCTTTTATCCAGGATGGGGCCATTAAAAACGCTAAGATTCAAGACCTCACTGTTGGCAGAATCAAGATTATGCACAGCCAATTTATCACTATGGAGCATTACCGCAACGCAAGCAGATATACATTTTCGGCGGTCGGGCATACGGAAACTGCTGCACGAAAAACTATCACCGTTGAAGACGGTTATCCCGTCACACTAATTTTTAACGCCATGACAAAAGTAATGGAGGGGCGCTGGGATCTGTCCTTGTACAGGGGCGGATCGAAAATAGCCTCCGTTGCCGACTGGGCGTTTGGCTCGCTCCAGACAGGAGCTACTTACTCATTTTTGGATAGCCCCCCTTATGGCGGAACATATACGTATGACGTGAAAATTAAGCTGACTGCTTCCGACCCTTCTACTATCGCGGGGAACTGGTTCTGGGAGCGAAATTTGATTTTGCTTCACGGGAAAAGATAGGGGGAACTCATGGCAAAAACAGGACGCGTAACTATGGTTTGCCACGACGAGAACGGACGAATCGGAGAAGTTTTTTCCGGGTTCCGGGAAGTGGTCACCCTGGATGTGGGAGAAAAGCTCGTGGTAGAAGTGGAAGAGAATGCCGGCGAAATCAGTCCCGAGGAACAGTACGTTGCCAACGGTGAGATTGTTGAGCGCCCCGCCATGGATCTCGGAGTCTCCGGGAACGTCATAACCCGGATCCCAAAAGGGGCGACCTTGCGGATTGGTGACCAAGCCTATACGGTCAATGATGGCCATGCGGAGATCGAGGGATATTCCGGGGCCGTAAAAATCACCTGCTGGCCCTATCAGGATACGGAGGTGCAGATTTGAAAATACAACATAAGCCGTCTCCCGAGGAAGTGCGCCGCCGCAGGGCGCAGGAATACCGGGCGCGCTTCCCGGTGGAAACGCAGCTCGAAGCACTTACGGAGGCTGCCCAGGGCAGGCCGGAAAAACTCGAAAAGCTGAAAAAGGGGCTCTCGGAAATTCGGGAGTCTCTTCCTTTTTGTAGCAATGAGGAGGTGAAATAGTGGCCGGAGCAAATTGGTATAAAGATGGCACAGCGAGCGCCACTAACGGCAGCACCACGGTAATCGGTTCCGGGACGCTCTGGAGCGTCCAAGCCAGAACGGGCGATCTGTTCGGATTCTACGATGGGAATGCACTGACAAGGCTCTACGAAATCAACAGCGTAACGGATAACACGCACATCGAACTGGCTGCGGAATTTGACGGTACCACGGTCGAAAACAGCACGTATGCCATCGTGCGGAACATGAACAACACCATGACCAGCGAAACGAACGCCATGCTGCAATCGTTTTTGCGGGAATGGAATTTGGCCTTGCAGCAAAACATGAAGGGCGATCCGGGAGACCCGGGCACTGATGGGTTGAATTTTCGGACGTTGGTAAGCGCCCCCTCTGCTGCCCTCGGGGTTGACGACGAAGCCGCCCTGAACGTCACCACCCTGAACCTATACCGGAAGGAGGCCGGCACCTGGGTGCTGCGGGCGAACATCAAGGGCCCGAAGGGCGACGACGGAACTGCGGGAGCCAAGATCTACATCTCGAACGTGGATCCCGTTATTGCCGATGGCGTCGCCGGAGATGTCGGTATCAATGTGACTTCTGGCGATGTTTTCCAGCGGCTTTCCACGGGATGGAGCCTCCAGGGGAATATCAAGGGCCCGAAAGGCGACGACGGAGATACCGGAGACACGGGCCCCAAAGGCGATAAGGGCGACCCGGCCTACTGGTTTGCCCCCTCTAGTGCTCCCGGGGTGTCCTTGGGGTCGGATGGCGACATGGCCCTGGTGGGTGGAGACTCGGGGAATTGGTACCGCCGGGAAGGCGGCGTCTGGGTCTTGAAGGGGTGCCTCAAGGGCGTCAAGGGCGACCAGGGCAACCCCGGCGGATACGGGGTCATCTGGGTAGGAGTTTGGGCAAGCGACACCGAATATACCGCCAGAGACGGCGTGTATTACAACGGTTCATCTTTCGTTGCTCTGCAAACGAATACAGGGCAAACGCCTCCTGACCCGGCAACAGGAGGGAATGATTACTGGCAAGTTGTAGCTCGGGCAGGGGCTGATGGTACTGGCTCCGGAGACATGACCAAAGCGGACTTTGATTACAATGCTGACGGCAAAGTAAATGCCGCAGATGTTGCGGACATCGCCGCCTACGCTACCACAGCGGGAAGAGCCACCAATGCGGACGCCGCGGATTCTGTGCTGTGGAGCAATGTTAACGGCGTCCCTGACGTATTCGATCCCTCGGCCCACGCTCTCGGCAGCCACGAACCCTCCACGTTGGCCGAGTTGAGCGCGAAAGTTACCGATGCGGAGCTTGCTTCCACCGCAACGGCAACCACCGAGGTCAACGGTCTCATGAGCGCGGCGGACAAAACGAAACTGGATGGGTTGTGCTCAAGCTCCGTCACTCAATCTGATGTTATCGCGCTGGTTTTGGCGCTGGGATAGGGGGTAAAAAAATGTCTTTTGGATCTGTACAGCGAAAAATATACATGGAACCCATAACCGTAACGGGAGAGGCCGTTGGCACGGGTGACGCAGCGGAAACGACGTTTAGCCTGGACTACACCACCGTGCGAGACGGAACTCTGACCGTGTATCTGGATGGCTCCGAAACGTCAGCATACACTCCGAACCTGACAACCGGTGAAATCGAATTTACCGCCGCACCGGGACTCGACGTAGCGATTACGGCTGACTATATTTCCGGGTATGAGTCTTTGGCGCTGGAAGCTACAGGAGAAACTGTGGTGATTGGATTCGTTGTGAGCAACGCAACGGAAGACGACGGCGAAGTGACAGTTACGCTGGGAGATTACGTTTCCGTGCTCCCCGTTCCGGCGGGCTCCGGGATAGAGCCGTTACCTGGGAAAACCGTGCTCGAAACCGGCGACGAGCTGCACGTCACGGCCTCCGATGACGATTTGTTGACCATGGAGTTATCGTACATGGAGGTGTCGTAAATGAGTGCTGGTGTTTGGACGCTACGAGACATCTACCGGGATGTCGAAAATATCCGTACCGGGAATGCACCGCGAATCGGGAGCTACGAGCCCACCTGGATAATGGGGGTCTCCTCTGAGGGTGGCTGGCATAGAATTGATAAGGATGGCGACACAATTACCGTTTCTGGCTCCATAAACACGACCACGGGCACGCACTCGTTTTTTGACGACAAGCCTATCTACAGCGACATGGTGTCCGTTTCCATGGATTCTCTCCGGGAAGGGCAATCCATGGTGAAAATCCCCAAGTTTTGGTACAAGCGAACAGGCTCGGGGCAGGATGGTGATCCGTACAAACTGTGGATTTCCGACAAAGCCGCAGACGGGTTCGCAGTCCATCCAGCGTTCGCTCTGGCAGACCATTTCTGTGTGGGGGCATACACCTGTGGCGGCGCAAATTACGACTCCATAGCGGGGCTATCCCCCAAGGTCAACATGACATTTACCGCCGCTCAGTCGGCAATCCCGAGCAACCACGGCACGGGGTGGCGCATGTGGGATATTTATCAACTTGCGGCTATTCAGATGCTTTTCCTCGTTGAGTTCGGGGGACCGGATGCACAGACACTCATCGGCTCGGGGCACTCTTCGGGCTCGTCTGCCGTGGCAAATGGCGCTTCCTCCGCAATCTACCGAGGCATCCATGAGCTCTGGGCTAACGTGTGGCAAATGGTGGATGGTTACAAGGGCGTCTCTGGGGTTGCAAACATTTGGGCTCCTGATGGGAGCGACGATTGGGTGCCTACGGGGTATTCCCCAGCGAGTGGATCTGATACCGCAATAACCTCGGTAGCTACAGGCAATGGAGAGGGCTACGACTTGCGGGCCGTCAACGTTTATGGGCCTGCTGGTGCCACAGCGTTCGGGGATCGATATTGGGGCGTTGACTCCGCTTTCGTGCCCTATCACGGCGGCAACTGGGCACGCGGCGCGGGTTGTGGCGTGTTTGGACTGGCCTTGGACCTCGGCGCCGCGAGCTCGCGCACGTCTGGTGGTGTCCGCCTGGCAAAGGTTGGTGGTTAACTGTGATCTGCGGACTGCGTTCTGCCCGCCGGGCGGTAGCCCGGCGTCGGGATGGCTACCATGGCTGACGGGCTTTCCGGGTTTCGCCTCTTAACCAAGCTCGAAGAACTTGACGCTTACACCCATTTATCGACGCAACAATTCCCCAAGATGTTACGCCCAGAGTGGCCAGCTTTTTGGGGTATATGCAACGATGCCAAGGGGCCGTGACGACAAGGGCCACGCTAAGGCGCCTTGTCCTAAAGAGACCGGGAGGTTAAGCCAATGCAAAAATACGCTCGAATAGACGGCGACAAGATAATTTTGTTGTCATCGCCGCCGAAGCATGCGGGGCGCATGACACCAAAAGGGCTGCGAGGCATGGGGGTATACGCCTATACGGACGATCCGCCGGAGTACGATCCGGTTACGCAGCTGAGGGTTGGTCCGGTAATCACTTTTGACGAAGGCGAAATTACGGCTACGTATCAGGTCGTGAGTAAGAGTGTGGAGGAAATGGGGGTGGCGCTGGACGTTGCTAAAGCCGCCAAGCTCGCGGAATTGGCCGTCGCACGCTACACTGCCGAAACTGCGGGCATCACCATCAACGGCTCCACGATAGCCACAGATCGCACAAGCCAGGCCATGATTACCGGCGCGGCTCTCAAGGCCACGCAGGACGAAACGTGCTCGTGCCAGTGGAAGACGGCGCAGGGATTTGTGACACTTACCGCCGCTCAAATCATCGCTATTGCCGATGCTGTGCGGGATCATGTGCAGGGGTGCTTTGATCAGGAGGCAACGCTGGCGGGGCAAGTGGTGGCCATTGAAATAAACGAAACCACAACCCTAGCGCAAGCCCTGGCGGCGGTTGAGTCCATCACATGGCCGGAATGAAATTCCGGGTAGCAATCCCATTGTATGCGGCTTGCCGGGTCTTGGATAAGATCCGGCATTTTTTGCGCCGGGGGAAGGAGTAGGGGAAATGAAAATCATGCTTGATCCTGGCCATGGGGGAAAAGATCCCGGGGCCTGTGGACGAAACCGAACCGAGAAAGATGTCGTGCTCGATGTGGCCCGAGCTCTCCGGAATCTCCTGGAGGAAGCGGGCCACACTGTTTTGTTGAGCCGCAATGCAGATGTCTACGTCCCGCTCAGCTCCAGGACGTGCCGGGCGAACGAATGGCCTGCGGGTCTGTTTCTGAGCCTCCATTGCAACGGGGCTACAAACCCCTCCGCCCACGGCTTCGAGGTCTGGACTTCCCGGGGAGAGACGGCTTCGGATGCTCTGGCTTCCCGGATTCTCGAAGCGTGGAAACTCCATTTCCCGTCAGTTCGATTGCGCCAGGATTGGGCAGACGGGGACGGGGATAAAGAGTCCCAGTTCTGGGTGTTGCGAAAAACGGCCATGCCTGCGGTACTTGTGGAGCTTGGGTTTATCACGCATCCAGATTTCGAGCGCCTGACGGAGGATCCTAAAATGACGGATGCCTGGGCGCAGGCTCTTGCGGAGGCTGTAGGGAGGTGGATCGATGGATGACCTGTTCAACTGCATAAAACATTTTTTCTGGATCATCGTTCCGCCCGCCCTGATCGGCATGGCGGGCAGTGCCGTGCGCTATGTCCGGAAACATCGCCACGAAGCGTTTTCCTGGGGAGCCTTTGTAAGCGGAATGGTCACGGCAGCTTTTGCAGGAATCCTCATGCATTGTCTTTGTCGGGGGCTCAACCTGAACGCCTGGACTACGTCCGCCATGATTGCTATGGCGGGATACTCCGGAGGGCAGATATTGGACCTGGGGCAGATGACCCTGCTCAAATGGCTGGAGAGGAGGGTTAAATAGGGAACAGACTATTGGCTCCGGTGGCTACGGCCTCCGGATTTTTTTGTGCCTTGACTTGAAAGGAGCGGAACATGAGCATCAAAGAAAAACTGCGCCAGATTCTGGAGAACACCAGCGAATCTTTTCAACAGCTGAAAGAAATCAAGTCCTGGAGCATTTCGTCCCTTTGGGGGAATCTCGGAATCATCGTCCAGGCTTCCAAGGACGGGCTCGAGGCCATCGCGGAACTCAAGGAGGTTTTCGGGGACGTGGTCCACGACTCCGAGGCTCAGAACGAACTCGCGGATATCTTGGACGAGGCCATAGAGTTTAACGCCATCTTGGAGGCCGTTGACGGTCTGGTCTTCAAAGTGGCGATCAAAGCCGCATGCACAGCCCTGGCGCCCTTCGTGGACGACCCTGCGGAAAGCGGAAAGGAGGTGAGCGAATGAATGATGCCGTAAAGATGGAATTCCAGGGCGTTCAGATGGACGAAGACGGGTTCCTGCATTTCAAGGCGGGTGAGTACGAGAAGGCCCAGGATTGGAAGCGGTGGACCGTTGGGCTGCTAAACCGTATGCGGGAAGTGGAGCTTGCAAAGGAAGGAAAGTAACAACGGGGGGCGAAAGCCCCCCCCACTTCTCTAACCCTTGTGTTGCTGTTCTCGCAGCCAATCCCCCCACCACTGTATCATCTCCCGGCGGGTCTCCATGTGCTCGGCGTAGTTATACGCCGCTCTCACGCTGTTACCCTCAAGGTGGGCGAGCTGTCGCTCTATGGCGTCCGGTGGCCACTGGTGCTCGTTGAGGATGGTGGAGGCCATACTCCGGAATCCATGCGAAACCATCTCATTATGGCCATACCCCAGCCGTCGTAAAGCCGCATTGAAAGTATTCTCCGAAAGAGGCTTGCTGAGAGATCGGATCGAGGGGAAGATAAGCTGACCATGCCCCGAAACCGGCCTCATGCACCGCAGTATCTCCAAGGCTTGTGAGGAAAGGGGCACCAGATGCGGCCGCTTTATCTTCATCCGCTCCGGGGGAATTCTCCAAAGAGAATCCTCAAAATCAACCTCCGACCACTGCGCTCCTCGTAGCTCCCCAGGGCGTACGAACGTAAACGCCAGGAACAGCAAGCCGCAACGTACCGAAGCGCTACCCACCATGCCATCAATAGCCCGCATCAGCCCACCGATCTCTCCCGGATCCACGATAGAGGCGTGGTGCGTATGCTTCAAAGGTTGCAGCGCCCCACGCAGATCCGCCGAAACATCTCTCTCCGCCTTCCCGGTGGCCACCCCATACCGGAACACTCGAGAAATTAGCGAAACAACACGATGGGCTAAATCGATATGTCCGGCCCCTTCGATCTCCCGGACAACCTGCAAGACCGAAACCGGAGAGATGCTATTGATGGGCTTATCCCCGAAAACAGGGAACACATACCGCTCAAGCCGGTACTGGGCATTTCGAGCCGTTCCGGGTGCCCGATGAGGCAAAACCTTTATCCGAAGCCACTCATCGGCCACCTCCTGAAAAGTTGCCAGCCCCCTCTGGGGAGCCCGGGCAACCTTCCGTTTTGCCTCATCCCGAGCATTCCGAGCTTCACGCAGGGACATGCCAGGGTACTTCCCAAGAGTCACAATCTTGGCCTTGCCATCGATCCAGCAGCGCACCCGCCATGTCTTCGTACCCGACACAAGCACATCCAGATACAGCCCCCCGGAATCGTAAATCGAATACCGCTTCTCTCCGGGTTTTGCTTTCCGAGCCTCAATCTCTGTCACGGTTGCCCCTCCTCCCCACCGCATACAGAAAAACGCTGTATGCGGTCTTGTGTGCGGTTTCGTCTCCATATTGCACCATATTGGATCATACCGCACCATAGAGGATACCACAAAAAAAGAAGCTATCCGAAGGCTTTTCGGCCTGTCTCGGATAGCTTCATATGCCCACGTGGTGCCGGAGGGGAGACTCGAACTCCCACAGAGTTGCCCCCGGCGGATTTTGAGTCCGCTGCGTCTACCATTCCGCCACTCCGGCATGAAAATATACTGCGGGAATAGTAATACCATAGGTTGGCGGTTTTGTCCAGTTATTTTATCTCAAGAAGAAGAGCTTGGAAAGCTCCGGTAGACCGTGGCGGATCCATGCCGGCCTTCGGGGTTTGCGGCAAGATGGTTTCCCTCACTTTTTTCCGAAGCTCCGCCTTTCGAAAGGAGCGGTAACCCGTGTTTTTTCTCCATCATGGAAAAATCTCTCGGAAATACGGAGCGTAAAAGGTCTCTGCAAAAGCGTTTTTTGCAGAGACCTTCGGTTTTTTGGCGCTTCCGGCCCTGGGTCCGGGAGAGCCTTCTTTCCGCAAAGGCGTGGCGGCAGAACCTCTCGGGGTTTTCCATTCCTCTGGGGTTTCAGTGAAAGAACGTTCTCTGTATCAGGAAAACCCTGGCGAAGAGAGAAGTTTGCCGTGTCTAGGCTTCCTGTACTTCCACCAGCTCCACCGTGAAGGTAAGATCTTTTCCCGCAAGCCGGTGGTTGCCGTCCAGCATGAGATATTCCTCGGCGATCTCCGCCACGGTGACCCGCATGGGGAAGCCTTTGTCCGTGGTTACCTGGAGCATGTCTCCCAGTTCAGGCGTGTAGCCTTCGGGAAGAGCCTCCGAAGAAACCCGGAACAAGAGGTTTTCGTTTCTTTCTCCGTAGGCGTCTTGCGGGGGGAGCTGGAGTGTTTTCTGCTCTCCCACCTTCATGCCTTCCACTCCTTTGTCGAAGCCCGGGATCATCTGTCCCGCTCCCAGGACGAACTCCAGGGGTTCCCGTTCGAGGGAGGAGTCGAAGACCGTACCATCCGCAAGTTTTCCCGTGTAGTGTACCTTTACGCGTTTTCCTTTTTCCGCCAGCATAGAAAAGCTCCTTTCGGCGTGTTTGATATGCCTTGAGGCCTCTTTATGGTGGCTCAAAGAGGAGCAGGAGGGGAGGTGCAGACATATCTCGAGAAAAGAGAGGGGCGCAGGAGGGTATTCTACGGAAGAGTGGTCTCTTTTGCAACCCCGAAGGCCCCCGGATCCGTTTTTTTCGTGAAAATGCCCCTTATTCCTCCCGGGAGATCTCTTCCGGGGGGATTTTCGGTATTTTCAAAATTCCCAGGGCGAGCAGAAAGGCTCCTCCTCCGTTGAGAACCAGGAGAATCCGGAGCGAAATAAGGCCGTTCAAAAATCCGAAGAGTACGAAAGCCAGAGGCATCACCGCATAGCATACCGCGGTGAGAATGGCGAAGAAGCGCCCCTTTACTTCCGGAGGAACTACCTTTTGAAAAAGGGCGGGAGCCGTGGCGTTTACCGTTCCAAGGCCGAGCCCCGCAAGAAAGAGAGCCCCCAGCATAATATATTCATTATGGGGAAGGCCGAAAAGAACCATGCCCAGGGCGGTGGCGAGAAGCCCTCCGATCATCCGGCGGTAGGGGTTTTGAAAGATGCGGAAGCTCAGGTAGATGGCTCCCAAGAGGGCCCCCGTGGCGAGAGATGCCTCGAAAAGCCCTACCCAGAGAGGCCCCTTTTGGAGGAGAAAGCGCACCGCCAGGGGAATGGCGAGGAGCACCGGGGAGAAGAAAAAGTTAAAGGCCCCGAAGAGAGCCAGCAGGAGCCCCACGGGAGGATTATCTTTGAGATATGCGAGGCCTTCGCGCATCTCCTGAAAATAGGTGGCCCGGCGAGTTTTTCGGGGAGGAGGAGAGAGGTCCGCCCGGATGGAGAGAATGAGGCCCAGAGAAAGGCAGAAGGTGCCTCCGTTGAAGAGAAAGGCTCCCAGAGGCCCCAGAGCGGCCAGGGCAACTCCTCCCAGAGCGGCCCCCAGAACGCTGGAAAACTGAAATGCCGTGGCATTTATCGCCGCCGCGGAGGCCACGTGTTTTGTGTCCGTCAGATCCTGGAGAGAGCTATTGGCGGCGGCTTCGAAAAGGGGCATGAAAAGGGAGATGAAAAAGACGAAAAGGTAGAGCAGGGGGAGCGAGAGCTTTCCCCCTGCAAGAGTTGCGGAAAGTCCCAAAATCAGAACAAGCCGAAGAATATCCGCATAAACCATGCACTTTTTTCGATGGAACCGATCCGCCAGGGTACCCATAAAGGGGCCGAAGAGAATGATGGGTATCATGGTAATTCCCATGAGCAGCCCCAGATGGAGGCTGCTGTTTTCCTCTCCCGAGCTCACCACCCACCAGGCCAGGGCGATAGAAAAAAACTTGTCTCCCACCGCAGAGGCAAAACGGCCGCTGAAAAATTTGCGAAAATCCGGAAAGAGCACCAGGGGATGATCTCCCAGGCTTTCCAGGAAGGAAGGCTTCACGAGACGCTCCTCATTCGGTCGAGAATTTCCTGGGCTGCTATGGCACACCCCTTATGTTTCTGGGTCCCTCCCCGGCGGACCGAGGCGATGTAGCTTCCCGGCAGACCGCAGGGACAATTTTCCTTCAGCACCGCCACGTCGGTGGAAAGAATGGACTGGTTCGGCTGGGCACTGTTCCAGGGAGAGAGGAGAAGAAGCTGTCCCTCCCGGCCGAAGCCCAGGGGTTCCAGAGTGAGGGGGTCCAGCACCGCCAGGCGGGAGCAGGCGGGAACGTGATGGTGCCCCAGGGCGCAGGCTCCGTAGGGAACTCCGTGCTCTGCCATGCCGAAGATATCCCGTACATTCGAAGCGGGGAGGCCGCAGCTCTTCTCCACGAACCGAGCGAAGTCGCCCTGGGTCATGGGGTGCCCCGCATGGTTTTTCCATCCTCCTCCGGCGATGACGAAGCTCTCCGGATGCACCTTCAGGGGAGGATGGAGTCGTTTCGCCTCCTTGAGAGCGGTGTGCATAAAGGCGGGAAAGCCGAGAAAGCGCAGCGGTCCCTGGGAAGCGAGGTCGATAATGAGTCGAGCCGTGGCGGGAAGGTCGAAGGAAAAAGTTCCCTGGGCATCCCGTTTCAAAAGCCAGTGCACGCTCGCCGCGGGAGCGCAGGCCATCTTCTGTTCCGTACTCCAGCTCGTGCCCACCTGGGAGGCCTCTTCCCGATCATAGCTGAAAAGAAGATAGTGGGCTTCCTTGGAAGAGTCGTATCCCAGGGCCCGGAAGATCTTTCTGGAAAGAGTTTCCATCCGTTTCAGACTGGGAGCGTCGAAATGAAGCTTGGTTCTCTGTCCCGAGGTTCCCGAGCTGGTAAGGGTGAGTACTACCTTTTCGGGAAGAACCGAAAGAAAATCGTGAATTTTCAGGGTTCCCACGTAGAGAGGAGGGATGCGGAAGGCATCCTCCAGGGTGGTCATTTTCTTGGGATGCACCGCTCGAATTTGGTCCATCTCCCGTAGAAAGGGGTGTTTTTGTCTCTGTTCCATAAAGCTTTCCCGAAGAGCTTCGATAAAAAGTTCCTCCGTCTCCTTCGGGGGAGCGAAGGGATTTTCCAGGCCGCAGAGTTTTTCCAGGGGGGTCATTCTTCTGCCTCCTCTCGTTTCATTGCAAGATGTCGGATGTACTCCAGCAGGGCCTCCCCCATGGGGCCGGCCACTCGAATATCCTCGAAACGCACTTCACAGTTGTTCAGGTAGATCAGTCCCAGCCGATCCTCCCGAGGTGCGGGGAAAACGCCGCAGAAGAGAAATCCCTTTCTTTCCAGATCCCTGGCTATGGCTGGGGTGAGGGGATCCTCCAAATTCAGCCGCAGCAGTATCGCGTCCACCCGGCGAAGGCAGAGCTGGCGTACCAGGTGATGAAGATGTTTTATGGTTCCCCCGGCAGCCCGGGATACGTCGATTACTGTGGTGTTGATGTGATCCACGTATTGTGCCGCCACCTCTCCCGAATTCCCGGAGGAGGGTACGGTTTCCGAAGAAGGCTTTGCCAGGATTCGGGGAATTTCCAGAGAGCCGTAGATTTTTTGCAGAAAATCCCGGTGTTCTTCCGGAGGGTAGATCGTTCGCTCCTCCAGTTCTTTCAAGGGAAGATATTGATAGGCCAGGGTGAGGCGCCGATTGCTGGATTCCGCAATCTTGCGGAACTCCATGGAGGGAGCGAAAAAACCCGGCAGCAGGGCGCTATGGCGAAATCCCAGAGAAAGGGCCGCTTTCTGTGAGGCTTCGTGGGTGGTGACGGACTGCACGAAAGCTCCCCCGTAGTTCCGGCGGCGTGCCTCTTCGATGACATGCAGGGTCACTTCTTTCAGAATTCCCCGTCCCCGATAGCGGGGCTTTACGAAGGCCATACCGATTTCCACGTTCTCCGAATGGGGGGTTATTTCCAGGGCACAGTGTCCCAGAAGATCCTCTGAAGAGGCCGCCACGAGAGAAACGAGCTGTTCCGTCCTATTGAGCTCCACCACCCGCTCGGGGTAGTAGATATGGAGGTTGGGGTAGGAGTAGCGGTACGCTTCGTAGGCGCACCGGGCGATTTCCACCGCTTCCCGGGGTTCCATGCAGCGGATGCTGTAGTCCAGAGGGCCTTCGTAAACTTCTGCGGGAGTTCCCATGGGGCGGACTTTTTCTTCGGAAAGGAGATCCTCCGCCACCGAAGCGGTGGCAAGATATTTGGCAAAGCGAACCTCCTTTCCCTGAGGGCCGAGATTGCGGAAAGAGAGTTCCTCTGCGAGGTGGTGCATCAGAAAGAGCCCCAGCCCCTGGAGAGGAGATTCTTCGAGATCCCGGGGGGCGTTGTAGGGGGGTGTGGATTCTGGCGTGTAGGGAATTCCCTGATCCCTTACGGTAAGGGCAATCCCCAGGGGCGTGTGCTCCAGAATTACCTGGAAAGTGGCCTCTTCTCCCTCCTCGTAGGCATGATGCAGTACGTTGGTAACCGCTTCTTCCAGTACGAGTTCGATCTCCCGAAGAGCCTTCTCCGAAAATCCCCGAAGCCGGGCGGCTTCCTCCACAAAAGCCTGGAGCGGGGGAAGGGCCCATATTTCGTTGGGAAGATGGATTGTCACGTTTCGTCCCAGGGAGCTCATGAGGAAAGGCGCCCGTCCACGATTCGGCGGATTTTCCCCGTTCGGGGAATTCTCTCCAGGGATTGAGGAGGCACCAGGGAGACTTCCAGGTCTTCCAGCTCCCGATTCCGGGGATCCCGGTAGACTTTGGCGGTTTCCAGAATGGAGGCCACCAGGGCATCTTCCAGGCGTTCATCTCCCGCCAGGGATTCCTCCAGAACCTCCACCAGAAAAAGAATGCGGGCCCGGGTTCCCAGGGGCTCCACCCGGATCTGGAAGATTGACGAGAGCCCCGGAAAAGGCTCCAGGGCCTTGTGAATCTCCTCTACATACAGCTTGCCGAAATGAACCCGCACATAATCATCGGTTCGTCCCAGAAGGCGGAACCTGGGCCAGGAGCGGCCGCAGGGGCAAGAGTCTTCCAGCCATTCCGCCCGGTCCCCGATGCGAAAGCGGATAAGGGGGTGCAGTTCCCGGGTAAGAGTGGTACCTAAAATTTCACCATCCACGATCTCCGTATAGCACCAGTCTTCGGCGGCATGAAATACCGTGGGATCCGAGATTTCCGAGCAGGGGTACCCCATGGGGCCGATCTCCACGGCTCCATAGAGGGGCGATCCGATGACGGAACATCCGAAAACCTTCCGGAGCACCCGTTTTCCCGCCTCCGAAAGGGGCTCTCCCGTAAAGTACACTTTCTCTACGGTGCCGCTCCATCCGGTGCGGAGGGCGGCCTCTGCAAGGGCGAGAAGAGCGCTGGACATAGCCATGATAACGTTGGGTTTATGCTCCCGAAGCATTTCCAGGGTCTGTTCGGGCTCCTGATTGCAGGTCATGGAGAGAATATGGCATCCCGTCTCCTCCAGGGCGCGGTTAAAGGCGAGAAATCCCGTCCAGAGGGCCCCTGCCCGGAGCAGATTCGCCACGGAATCTTTCGAGGATATGCCCAGGGCTCGAAAGCCCTCGCCGGTGGCTTTTCCCGAGAGGGCGAACTCCTCGGGAGTCCAGGCCACGTACCGGGGTTTTCCCGAGGTGCCTCCGGAGGCGAAAAGGTAATGGTGTGCCTCGGTATCCGTAAGCATCTCCAGGTTCTTGGGAGGAGCGTATTTCACGAGATCCTCCTTTTCCAGCACCGGAAGCTTGGCAAAATCTTCGAGACTCTTCAGGGGAAGGGATAGGTTCCCCAAGTGCCGCTGATAGAAGGGAGCTTTCAGCGATTTGGCGAGGATGGCGTTGAGTCGGGAGAGAAGAAGAACTTCCCGTTCGCAGCCTTTTACCCGGTTTTGCCCGAGAAGCTCCGGGGAGAGATCCTCCCGGTTCACCAGCCGGACCAGGCGAAGGGGAATCTGCACTCCGTCGTGGGGAGCGGTGCCGTCAAAGCCGAGCCCCATGGTGCCGGGAAGGCAGAACCGGAGTACTCCGAGGGATCCCAGAGTTTCCACCAGGGATTGAACCCTTTCCGGAGGAGCCGCTATGCCTGTGGTGGAGAGGTACCAGGTCATACCCCGGAGATTTCCCCGGGTGAGATCCTCCAAATTCTCCACGGCGTTTACGTAGATGGTGCGGTTCAGGGGAGAGGGGGTGATATCGGCACCGGCTCCGAGAATGACCGTGTGGCTTCCCCGTTGTCCTTCGAAGAGCCTTCCGGAACCCTGAAAGGCCCGCCATCGGGCGAGTTCCCGCTCTTTGCGGATCTCCACCGCCTCATCCAGGTCGACCTTTCCCGGAGGAAGGGACGAAGTAAGTTCTTCCAGAGCCTGGTAGAGAAGTCTGGCGAAATCCTCTCCATCTCCCTCCACGAAAAGGTTCTGGCAGCTCGTACAGGCCCGCTGTTCCCAGAGGCAGATATCCAGGGCGAAACCCCGGGCGGCTTTCTCGAGAGCGTTTTTGTCCAGCCCCGAAGCTACCACGCCAAAGCTTATCTTCGGTCCGAAGGAAAGCAGCTCCGTCTGAGGAGCCAGACCGTTTTTATATTCTCGTACCGCCTCCTCCCCTCCGAAAAGAAGAATGCCGTCGAAGGCCTGTTTGACGAGATCCGTCACCTCCTGGTTGGAATGTTTCCAGTAGGTGAAAGCCAGGTGGGAGGATACTTCCTCATTCGTTTCGCACTCTCGAAGGGCCTCCAGAAAGAGAAAGGGAAAAACCGGATCCTGCCGGGAGAGCTTCAGAACGTTCACGTTTTTCGTAATCAATCCGAGAAGCAGCGAGTCGATGGAGCCCAGAAAGATGTTTCCCGCCGCAATATGGCAGAGACTTCCCAGAGGAAGAGCCCGGGCGGCGCCCCGGCGGGGGAGTTTTACCCAATGATCCAGCATATGGGGATCTCCCAGACAGGAAAGGCGGGTCTTCAGAAAATCCCGGGATAGAAGGGTTTTCAGAGCTTCCGTGGCTCGTTCCACCAGTTGGGGGGAGTATCCCGTCACGGCGGGCATAAATTCGAGAATCCGGGAGCGGTATTCTTTGGAGGGATCCGTCAGAAGATGCCCGGTTCTCTCCAGGGCGGTCAGAATGTTTTCCAGGGGAACTCTTCGGAAAGAAGCGGAACGCTCCTTGAAATGTCCCGGGCTGAACCAATGCCGGGCCCGATGGATAGGGAGATCCTCATGGTCCTCCCAGGTACCGAAAAAGAAATGGCGCTGTGCTTGCATTTTCCATCCCTCCTCACGTCTGATGTTAACGTGGTTTCCGTATGTTTCGATACGGGAATGAGCTCATTCTAAGGTTTCATCTGGCTTTTGAAAAGCTGGGAAGCTCGGGAGAATTTTTACCGACCGTGGAAAGGAAACTCCATATCTGTCATAATCGGAAAACATGCCGGAAGGTAACGATGCCCCGAAAGAGCTTCCGGCATAAAACCGCAAAAAGATAAAACACCTTACGAAGGGAGTTGTGGTATATGGATCTGGCAGAGTTTTATTCCATGGCGATTCGCCGTGTTCCCGCCTACGGAGCCTATGTAAAAGAGCGGTGCGGCTGCCTTCCCGAAGTGTCTTCTCCGGAAGATTTCACCGGGCTTCCCCTTACTTCCAAGGCAGAGTACATAAAGGCCTTTCCCCTGGAGGATCTTTGCCTGGACGGCACACTCCGGGGCAAGCACGTCCTCTGCCGCAGCTCCGGCACCAAGGGAAAACCCTTCTTCTGGCCCCAGCTCCCGGAGCAGGAGCGTTACGTGGCGGATTGGCTCTACAGCGATCTGGACGAAGCCTTCGGTATCTCCAAAAATCCCGTATTCGCCCTGGTCTCCCTGGCTTTGGGATCCTGGATCAGCGGAGAGCTTACCTCCTGGGGGCTACGGAACCTGGGCATCCAAAAAGGAGGGCTCACTCTCGTCACCCCCGGCCTGGATCTTGACGAAGCCGTGGATATGCTGGAATCCTTTGCGGGAAAGTTCGGAGGCACCGTGCTGTACAGCTATCCTCCCTTTGCCCGGACCATTCTTGAAAAGGCCGCCGCCCGTAACCTTCCCCTGAAGTCCTTCCGCATGGGGCTGCGCCTGGCGGGAGAGGGATACAGCGAGGGGTACCGCAGCCGTCTCAACCGGCTTATGGGCTACCATGAGGGCGCCCTTCACAGCATCGCTTCGGGGTACGGATCCACTGATTTCGGAAGTCTCGGCAAGGAAACTCCCCTTTGTATCGCCATCCGGCGGATTCTCTACGAAGAGGGGCTTGCCAAAGAGGTTCTCGGGCGTTCGGAAATTCCCTCCCTCTGCCAATACGACCCTTCGACCTTTTTCGTGGAGCTTCACGAAGAAGAGCTGGTGGTCTCCAAGTATCAGGCCATACCGCTTCTGCGGTATCGCAGCGGAGATCGGGCCACCCTCATGCCTTACGCCGAAATGATACAGCGTCTGAAAGATGCCGGGGCGGACCCCCTGGATCTTCTGGCGCGCCGGGGAGGAAACCTCTCCAAGGTTCGGGAGCTTCCTTTCGTTCTCGTCTGGGGGCGCATCGACGGAGGCATCACCTTCTATGGGGCCAACGTTCTGGTGGAGCAGATCCGAGAAATCGTAGAAGAACGGCAGGAGTTTGCCGCCTGCTGTACCGGGCAGTTCAGAATTCGCAAGGGGGAGGATGCTGACGGCGAACCGGTGCTGGAAGTGCTTCTGGAGCCCAGGCCGGGAACCGGAGGGAACTGCGAACTTCTGGCAAAAGACATGGCTTCGTGCCTGGAGGAAATGAGCACGGATTACGCCTTGATCCGCAAAACCCAGGGAGAGAAGGCTCTTCCCCGGGTGCGTTTCGTTCAGAGCGAGGAGCTTTTCGGGGGCACCAAATTCAAGTATACCGACTAAAAAACCGCACATAAAGCAAAACTCTTCGAAAGCATTTCCCATTTTCAGGGTGTTTTCGGAAGACGGATACAGGGATTCACCTGAAACGGAGGAGAACATCATCACCACACATCAGCAGACGTCCTCTTTTCGAGGAATAGGCGTTTTCGCCCATGTGGACGCAGGAAAAACCACCATTACCGAACAGCTTCTCGCCCTGGCCGGGGCCATATCCTCTCCCGGGAGCGTGGACCGGGGAACCGCGAAAACCGACGACCTGGAGGTGGAACGCCGAAGGGGCATCTCGGTACGATCCGCCTCGGTGTATTTCGAATGGCAGGGCGAAGGCATCTATCTCGTGGATACTCCGGGACACCAGGATTTTGCCGCCGAAGTGGAGCGCATGTTCCCGGTGCTCGACGGGGCACTTCTCATCCTCTCCGCCGTGGAGGGGGTGCAGGCCCATACCCGGGCTCTCTGGAAAGCTCTCCGGGAATACCATATTCCCACTCTGCTCTACGTCAATAAAATGGACAGGGCGGGGGCGGACTTCTCCGGAGTGGTGAGGGATGCCCGGAGAATTCTCCACCCTCGTATCGTGCCTCTGCAAACCTTCGGAAATCTCGATGAAAACACCGAAGGAGCTCCTTCGTATTTGTGGAATCGGACTTTGGAAAATCCGGAGTACGGAATGATGATGGAAGTCCTCGCCGAGATGGACGAAGAGGCCTTCGAGGCCTTCGTGGAGGAACGCAGGCTATCTTCCGAGAAGATCCGGCGCATCCTTCGAGAGGAAGCTCTCCGGGGAAATCTTTATCCCCTTCTCGGAGGCTCCGCCCTCAAGGGGGCGGGCATGGAAGAACTGTTGAATGCTCTCTGTACCTACCTTCCCTCCTTTTCGGGAAATCCGGATAAACCTCTGTGCGCTAAAGTCTGCTCCATTCTTCATCATCCCTCCCTGGGGAGGGGAGCCCTTCTCCGGGTTGCCTCGGGAACTCTCGTCAATCGGGAGGAGCTCTACAACACCACCCGGAAGGTACGGGAAAAGGTCTCCATGCTCCGAGGAGTCGGGGTGGGGAAGTACCGGGAAATTCAATCTCTTCGAGCGGGAGAGATGGGCCTTGTATTCGGCATGAACCAGGTTCAGGCGGGGGATCTCCTGGGGGAACCTTCGTTTTTTCGGAAATCGGAAAAAGTGGCTTTTGTGGAGCCTCTCTACGCAGTCACCGTGGAACCCGGAATCGAAGAGGAATATCCTGCGCTCCTGCAAGCTCTTCGGATTCTCGAAGAGGAGGATCCCCATCTTCGCCTGCGGATTCATCCGGAAAGCCGGGAGATCCAGATCCATATCCTGGGCCCCATGCAGATCGAAATCCTGCAGGACTTTCTCCTGCAGCGTTTCGCCCTGGTTCCCCGGTTTCGACCTCCCCAGACCATCTATCGGGAAACTCCCAGGACGTCCGCTGAGGGATACGTGGAATACACCCTCCCCAAACCCTGCTGGGCGGTGATGCGATTCCTGATAGAACCCCTTCCGCGGGGCGAGGGAGTGCGCTTTGCCTCCCAGGTGAGCACCGATAAAATTGCCGCGAAATACCAGCGAGAGGTGGAACGGACCATTCCGAAAGCTCTGGAACAGGGGCTCCTCGGTTGGGAGGTTACGGATCTTGCCATCACTCTGGTGGACGGAGAGGATCACGAAATCCACTCCCGCCCCTCGGACTTCGTCCTCGCCACTCCCATGGGAATTATGGATGCCCTGAACAGAAGCGGCACCCTTCTTCTGGAGCCCCTCCTCGCTTTCGACATTACCGTGCCCGAGGAGTTCGGCAGCCGCATACTGGGTGACCTGGTGCAGATGCGGGGAGAATTTGAAACACCTCGCATTGGAGAAGGTCTCTTCGAAGTGTCCGGACTGGTTCCCGCGGAAGCCTCCATGGAATACCATGTTCGCCTCGGCACTCTCTCGGGAGGAACGGGGCGCATGATCACCCGTTTCGGGGGATATCGGGAATGCCCGCCGGAAAGAAATGTCTCCCGTCCCCGGGTGGGAGTGAATCCTCTGGATACGGCGAAATACATTCTTGCCGCCCGGGGAGCCCTGGGCTCTTCCCGGGAGTGAGATCTTTCGGTTTTTCGAATGCTCCGAAACGTCAGAACCGTATACTTTCGCAACCTGAAATGCTACAATCCGAAATACCGCAATTGACGTATCCTTCGGGGAATGCTACAATTTTCGCCGCTCGGGGCGTAGCGCAGTCTGGTTAGCGCGCATGGTTCGGGACCATGAGGTCGGAGGTTCAAATCCTCTCGCCCCGACCAGAGCACATAATGCCTCCCGTTACAAATACGGGAGGTTTTTTGGTATTTTCCCTTTCTGGAAAAAGGGTTTTTGCTGACCTAAATTGACTAAAAGCGGAAAATACGCTATACTGCGATTACTTTAGAACAGGTGCGGAAAAAACATGGCACATAAAATCGTGGCGAAAAACCGAAAGGCCCGGTTCGACTACCACATCCTCGAAACTTTTGAGGCCGGGCTGGTTCTTACGGGAACCGAAATAAAATCCGTTCGGGAGGGAAGTCTGAACCTCAAGGACGGATACGCCAAAATTCAGGACGGAGAGCTCTGGCTTTTCAACGTGCATATATCTCCCTACGAAAAGGGCTCCTACTATAATCACGATCCCGTACGGCCCCGCAAGATGCTCATGAACCGTTACGAAATCCGGCGGCTTACGAGCAAGATCCAAGAGAAGGGCCTTACCCTGGTGCCCCTGAGCGTGTACATCAAAGACGGCAAGTACGCCAAGGTGGAGCTTGCCCTGGCCCAGGGAAAAACCCACAGTGACAAGCGGCAGACCGTGGCAAAAAGAGATGCTCATCGGGAAATGGCCCGGGCCTTGCGCCGGGACGACCGATAGCCGATACAGCATAAAAGGAACAGATTCAAAACCATACCACCTGTGAAACTGGGGGCGATCGGTTTCGACAGCAGGATGGAGGGTCTAAAGGAGCAGGCCGAGGTCGTCGATCCTCGATAAAAAACGGCAACAACAATAATTGCCAACGATAATTTCGCACTGGCTGCTTAAGTAGTGGCCACGTCACCTTCTCCTTCTTCTCCGGGGGGGAGCATGACGTCAAAACGGAGAATGCTGCTCGAGGAGGGCTTCTTTCCTCGGGAGTAAGCCTTAGGAAGCTCGGGAAGAACTATCCTGTCTCTGGGAGATTTCTTCCGACACCAAAACAGAGACTAAGCCTGTAGGGCCTTTAAGGCTGGCCCCTGTTGGACCGGAGTTCGATTCTCCGCGCCTCCACCATATAGAAAGAAGGCAGTAACCCCATTCATTGTGGTTACTGCCTTTTTTGTGTTTTACTCCTCTTCACAATACCCATGCAAGCGTAGCGAAACCCACTTCTGGTACAAAGGAGTGGTACAAAGATGACTATGCAGGCTTATGCGAGAGTTCCTCACTATCTCTCCTGGAACGGACATTCCCACACCTTTAGAATGGCAGTGCCAAGAGATTTGAAAGATGCCCTGGGCAAAAGGGAGATAAAGAAATCCCTTCCTGGATGCACTCCTAAGGCGGCTAAGGCACTGTGTAGACGCTTAGGGATACTTCTTTCCGATTTATGGTTTCAGATGCGCTCTGAGGGGGTGTGGGGGGGGGAATGATTATGCCTATCTGGTGGAGGAGGTTCTCCGGGAAGCCCTGGAAGAGATATCTCCCCCTGGTACAAGACTGGTACAAACTTCTGGTACAAACTCTCCAGATGAGCCCCAAGAGGCATCATATCCCAGTGAAATTGCTTTGCTTATCTCCAAAATCTTTAGGGAAAACCATATAAACCTGAAGTCCAATTCCGTTCCTTTTGGAGCCCTCTGTGCCCGTTTTGGGCAGATCTTGAGCATGGGTAACACAACGAGTGAAATTAATAGGATGAGTTACATGGAGGGGGTTCCTGAAAAAGAGAAGATGGAGGAGGATGAAGGGACCAGACTCGATGTTTTATTGGAAGAATATGAGCGGGAAAAAATGCGTCTCCGAAACTGGACCGAAAAAACCCGAAGAAGCAATATGCCCATGATCTCCCAATTCATAGAGATGCTTGGAAACCCCTTTGTAAAAGACCTGAATAAGGAAACCATGAGACAGTTCCGGCAGGACATAATGAAACTGCCCAAAAACTTCAATAAAATGCCTCGATATCGGAATAAAAGTATTGAGAAATCCTTGCCATGGAAATACCCGAGAAGGATCTTATGGAACCTCAAACCCTGCGGAATCGTTTCAACAAGATCAACTCCTTTTTGCTCTGGATAAAGAATCAGGGATATGCCATACCCGACAATATCTTCAACATCCTTACGCTGAAGCGTACGAAATCGCCCCGACAGGAACGGGAAGTCTTTACCCCGGAAGATCTTGGAAAGCTCTTCCGGAACGAAGAATTTCGGGCTTTGGAGCGGGAACGTCCCGAACGATACTGGGTACCCCTCATAGCCCTCTACTCCGGTGCGAGACTCGAAGAAATATGCCAGCTTGAATTACGGGACATTGCCAAGGTAGGGGATGTCTGGTGCTTCGATATCAATGACCGTGGAGACAAGGCGGTAAAGACCGATGCGGGAAAACGCCTGGTTCCTCTGCATCCTCAGCTTATATCTCTCGGATTCCTGGAATACCGGGAAGAAATGAAAAGGGAAGGGGAGAAGCGGCTCTTCCCGAAGCTCAAGAAAACACCCTCCACCAACTATTCACACCACCTCTCCACATGGTTTACCCGATACCGAAAGGAATGCCTCGTGGGCATAGAGAAGGGCGAGAAGAAGGCCTTCCACAGCTTTCGGCATACATTTTTACTTGCTTGTAAGGAATCCGGGATGCCTCATGAAATGGCGGCACAGATCGTAGGACACGAGACGAGCCACAAGGATATGACCTATGGGCGGTATGGGGATAGGTATTCCCTGGGGGCTGTGTACGGGAAGATGGTGAAGATTAGGATTGAGATAAGGTAGGTGAAGAATGCGTCGCCTAGCGGCTCCTTACTGCTTATATTATGAGCACGAGGGGTGCAAAACGCGGCAAAACTGAGCCACCCGCGCGGAGCGCAAGAGCCATCGGCGCGCCTGCAAAGAGCCACCCGACGCGCTGGCACAGAGCCAGGCGGGACAAACTCCTGTAAGATCAAATTACTGCCAAAAGGCAGAATTTATCTTTGGGAGGGATTCATTTGTCAGGTTTCCTCGCTATTGTCCGGGCTGCCTGCAGGCGCTCGCTAACAACGCGCTACATTCATCTCCCCGATCTGCTGGACGAGCTGAAGCTGGCCAGAGTCAGGAGCATGGAAACCTTTAACCGCCTGCGAAAGCAGTTCGTCAAGTATGACCTCCTGATTATAGACGAGTGGCTTCTGTTCCCTATCTCCAAAGAGGACACCCAGATATTGCTCTCGCTCATCGACCGACGGCATAATCACCAGGCCACCATCGTTGCGTCCCAGTTCGAGCCCGCGGAATGGCTGGATCAGATCCCTGTCCCTGTTGCCGCCGAGGCAATAACAGACCGTCTCTCTTCACAGGCGTACAAGATCGTCATCAAGGGCAAAAAATCCATGCGTGAGACGATTCATGCATAATTTCTAGCTAACTACTACTAGAAGGGAGAGCCGCTTCTTTCCGGAGGGGTGGCTCTCAGGTTCCGCGCTAGTGGCTCTATTTCAGCGCGGAGGTGGCTCTCATATCGGCGAGCAAGTGGCTCTATAAAAACGCTGTTCGCAAGGGGAAATGCCCACATGATTTTTCTCAGGAATTCCCAGGCGGCCTAATGCGTAATATTTAGAATATTACATAGCATGGTCCGATAGTGGAATTGCGGATAGTTTGTGCCCAAATCGGAAAAGGGAATTGCCTCATGTATTTACATACCCCCCTTATTTTGTCGCTCCGATTTGCTATCCTCCAATTATGTTCCCACATTGCAAGAACCCTTAGTATAGCTGTGAAGTCAAAAATTGACATAAAATAAGTGTTTTATGTTGCTTCTTGCCTTTTTTGCAATTTTGAGAAATGTGTGAATGATTTTTACACAAAAAGGGCGTATGATGAATAAAAATATGAAAGAGGGGATGGAGTGATGGCTAAAGTTGTCCTTATTTCGTGTGTGAGCAAGAAGCTTCCACGCAAGGCAAAAGCCAGGGATCTGTATATCAGTCAGCTTTTTCGAAAGAGTTTGAAATACGCCCAGCAGCTTTCACCGAAAGAAATATATATCTTATCTGCAAAATATGGCCTAGTTCCGCTGGATAAAGAAATTGAGCCCTATGACGTAACGCTCAATAATATGTCCGTGCAGGAGCGAAAAAACTGGGCATCAAAAGTGATTCCTCAACTTCGAGAGCATTGCGATCTGGAGAAAGATCACTTTGTCATACTGGCTGGACAAAAATATCGACAATATCTCCTTCCAAAGCTGAAATCTTATGAAGTACCCATGGAGGGTCTGCCCATTGGAAAGGGCTTACAGTTTTTAAATGAACAATTGCAGTCTCCAGAAGGAGGAAAAGACGAGTGAGTGAGATTTGCCAGCGATTGCACAGTCTATTTAATAGTCTCCCTCGTCAAAGGTTCCCGTTTGGCGAGAAAACTATTCCTCAAAATGGCATTTACATTCTTTTTGAAAATGGGGAACATGCCCATGGCGCTGATCGAATCGTGAGAGTGGGTACGCATACCGGAGCCAAACAATTGCGTTCTCGGCTGAAGCAGCATTTTGTCAACGAAAACAAGGATCGTAGTATCTTTCGTAAGAATATTGGACGAGCCCTATTGCAAAAGGTAAACGATCCGTTTTTGGAGCAGTGGGAATGGGATTTGACGACGCGAGAAGCAAAAGAACGCCTTTTTCCACTGCTTGATATAGAAAAACAACACTCCATTGAGCTGGCGGTATCTGAGTATATTCAGCAGAACCTTTCGTTTGTGGCGTTTCGTGTTGATAGCAAGGAAGAACGCTTGGAATGGGAACGGAAAATTATCTCCACGTTATCATTGTGTGAAGAATGCCGCTCATCCCAGAATTGGTTGGGGATGCACTCGCCAAAGCGAAAAATACGTAGGAGTGGGCTCTGGCTTGTGAATGAGCTATATAAGGAACCCTTATCTAGAAAAGAACTGGAAAGCCTGGAATCTATTGTTGGTGCAGACTGATAACATGGGGAATTGCATCTTATTTGCAGAAAATTTCCTAACAAGATACTTGGCCATTGAAAGGCTCTGGAGGGAGATTAGAAAAAACAAAAAGAGGCTGGGAATGATATTCCTGGGCTTTTTTGTCGGTGATGAAGATTAGGATTGAGATAAGGTAGGGGGTGTGCTACGGGGCTTTTTCGCCATTTTTTTCAATTTTGAAAAATATATGAGGGATTTTTACACGAGAAATTGTATAATGAATGTGAAATGGAGAAAAAGAGGAATTTCTGAAAAGCCTGATTTTTGACCGGCGTAGTAACGGGCATAATAAACACTGGGGAAAAAGATAAAAACAAGTAGCAAGGACAAGTAATAAGGAGGAAATCATGAGCACCTTCGACAGCACTAAGACACCCCTCCAATCCATGTTGAAAGACATCTGCGAAGGAAAGATTCAGCTTCCCGATTTTCAACGCGGTTGGGTGTGGGATGACGATCATATCCGTGATCTGTTGGTTAGCATTGCCCGCTCTTTTCCCGTAGGGGCGGTGATGCTCCTTGAAACTGGTGGTCCCGTTCGTTTTCAGACCCGTCCTGTTGAAGGGCTGGAAACAACGCAAGCCAAAGATACTTTCCCGGAAAAGCTGATTCTCGACGGTCAGCAGCGGCTGACCACGTTAACCCAAGCGTTGGCTGTTACCTCTCCGGTTTATACACGCACGAGCAAGGGGAAGAAGATCAAGCGGCATTATTATTTCAATATACGGCAGGCCTTGGATAGCCCCCACGATCTGGATTCGGCTGTGATCGCGGTGGATGAGAACCGAGAAATCCGCACCAACTTTGGGCGGGATGTGGAACTGGATTTATCCACCCGTCAAAAAGAGTGTACACAACTTTACTTCCCCTGCGACCAGACGATGAACTCGGACGAGTGGGAGGAGATTCTGCACAGTGTGGCGCCGGAACACTTCTCACTTTATATGAAGTTTCGCGGCACAATACTGAAATCCTTCCGCGACTATCAAATACCTGTAATACAGTTACACAAGGAAACCACCAAAGAAGCGGTTTGCCTGGTGTTCGAAAAGGTCAACACTGGTGGAGTGCAACTCTCCGTGTTCGAATTGATCACTGCTAGCTATGCCGCCGAAGGTTATAACCTCCGGGATGACTGGTTTGGATCAACCCTCCGCAACGTAGATTCACGCCGAAAACGCCTCGCCGAAGATCCCTTATTGAGTGAGATTGAAGCAACAGAATTCCTTCAGGCAGTAACGCTCCTTCATACTCAGTGGCGAAAAAAATCGGACATCGAGCAGGGTAAGATGGGCAAGGAGGTTCGTCCAGTAAGCGCCAAACGTGCAGACGTTCTGGAACTACCCTTAAGTGCATGGCAGGAATGGGCAGATGCTTTGGAGTATGGTTTCCGATTGGCGGCCAAGTTTCTGCGGAAGGAATCCTTTTATGCTCGCCGGGAACTGCCCTACAGTACGCAAATTGTTCCGTTGGCCGCTGTATTGACACAGTTGCGAGAGAAATGGCTCGAACCCCGTGTTTATGATAAACTCGCCCGCTGGTTCTGGTGCGGTGTTTTAGGCGAGCTGTACGGCGGCGCAGTTGAAACCCGTATCGCAAACGATTATGAGCAACTACTCGAATGGTTTGAGAAAGACGATTCTGTTCCGCGTACGGTATTTGATGCGAACTTCCAGCCGGATCGCTTCGATACATTGCGCTCTCGCCTTAGTGCAGCATACAAAGGCATCAATGTTTTAGTCTTGCGGGAAGGCGCTCAGGACTGGTTTTGGAAAGCAGGCATCCAAGAACTGGACGCAGATGAAGTGATATTGGATATCCATCACATTTTTCCTCAGGATTGGTGTAAGAAGAATGGCATTCTCAAGGAGTCTTACGATTCTATATTGAACAAGACGCCGCTTTCGTATGTAGCAAATCGTAAGATTGGCGGGGATGCTCCATCCGCTTATTTGCCACGTATCCAAGCTGAGAAACAAGTACAACTCCGAGATCCGGAAATGGACAAACTACTGTCCAGCCATGCCTTAGATCCTTCCCTGCTGCGAGCCGATGATTTCGATGGATTTATTGCGGACCGTCGCCGTAAACTAAGTAAGCTGATTTCCGATGCCATGGGTAAGCCCGTGAATCTCATTCCTGAAGGTGGGGAATATGAAGAAAACGGAGAGGCTGAGGCTGCCAATGATAGAGTATAGTGAACCCCGAAAACTGGACCACCTGCTACGTTAAAGCCGAAGCTTGGCTGCATCATAGGTCTCAAGAAAGAGAGGGACAATATGGCAAACGACGGAAACATTCACCCCAGCTTAAATGCAAGGTGACTTTGGTTGCGCTGAAATGAAAGAGGAGAAAACCCTTGCCCAGCAAGAAGCGCGAGCACGGGATTTCCCTCATCCAGATAAGCTGCTGGAAAAAGCACTTCGGGTATCCAGGGAGATTTTCGCTTTTACAACAGCGAGAGGCCTCATTCTTCCCTAGGGTATCGAACCTCCGAGGAAATTTACTTTGAAAACAGGAGCCCTATGGCAGTTTGACCTTAACTGTGTTTGTCAATCGAAAAGGGAACCACCCCCCGAGATTTTGCCGTCATCCTCGACGGCCCCGCAGGATGATGCCCCCGACCATATTGTGTACCTTCTAAAGACGTGTTTATTCCGGCAAGAGCCTCCTAAGCCTCGCCGGGAAAATCCCTTCCCAGCCGCCGCATTTCCCGAAAAAGAAATCCCCCGGAGAAGATCACCTGAACGAAATCCGCCAGAGGAAAAGACATCCATACCCCGTCCACTCCGAAGAAGCGGGGCAGAAAGAGCGCTGCGGGAATGATAAAGAAGAACTGTCGGCTCAGGCTGATCATGATGCTGAGTTTTGCCTTCCCCAGGGCTTGGAGGGTGAAGGTGGTGATGATTCCCACCGCCGCTCCGGGTGCTGCGGCGTAGCCGATGCGAAGGCTCCGGGCGGCAAGGGTTATGAGCTCCGGGCTGGAGTTGTTGAAGATCGCCGCCATTTGGGGGGCAAAGAACATTACCGCCAGAAAGTTGCAGGTAAAGAGGGCCACGCAGCCTCCCAGGGCGAGGGTTACCGCCCGGCGGACCCGGGCGTAATTCCTGGCACCGAAGTTGTAGCCGATGATGGGAAGAAGCCCCTCCCCGATGCCGATGGGCGGAAGATAGAGCAGGGCGTCCAGGCTGAAGAAGATACCCATGGAGGCAATGGCGAGATCCCCTCCGTATTTGCCGAGCAAGGTGTTGAAGATGCCCATGAGGAGCGTGAAGGTAAGTTCCAGGAGAAAGGGAGAGAGCCCCACCGAAAGAATCTGCCGCACGAAGATCCACCGGGGAAGAAGGTTGCGGAGATAAAGCCGGAAGACGCTGACCTTCCAGGGGCCGAGGTAGAAGAGAAAGACCCAGATAAAGGCGAGCCCCTGGGCGAGAACGGTGCCCAGGGCGGCTCCCCGGATTCCCAGGTTCATCTGCACGATGAAGATCCAATCCAGGAAGATGTTTCCTCCCGCTCCGATAAAGAGGGTTATCATGGCATACCGAGGAGCTCCTTCGGAGCGTATCAGGTGGTTCATCCCCATGCTGGTGACCCAGAAGGGAACTCCCCAGAGAATGACGGAAAAGTATTCCATTGCCAGTGGAAGAAGGCTTTCGGTGGAGCCCGAGAGACGCAGGATCTGTTCGGGGAAGAGCGTTCCTCCCAGGCAGAGAAGCCCGGACCCTGCGAGAAGAAGAAGCAGGGCGTTAGCGAGGCCGCGTTCCGCCCGGCGGCGGCGGTTTTCTCCCAGGAGCCGGGAGAGGAGCGATGCTCCTCCGGTACCCACCAGGGCGGTCACCGCACTGATGGCTACCATGAAAGGAAAGGCCACCGAAAGGGCCCCGATACCTTCGGGGCCTACGTAGTGTCCCACGAAAATACGATCCACGATGTTGTAAAGAGCGTTTGCCACGAGCCCCGCGATGGCGGGAAGCGAGAAGTGGAGAAGCAGCACCGGTATGGAACCCTTCCCCATGCGTTCCGGATTCGACATGTCTGTAATCACCCGTCCTTGTGGCGTCATTGTAGCAGAAAAGAGAAGCTGTTTCAGAACCCGAAAAGGGAGAAGCAGAAAAAAGAACGCTCTCCGGTATCCTGGCCCTGGTGCAGAGAGGTGTTTTTTCGCTATACTGTTTTCCGCAATCGAAGAAAAGGCGGTGGAGCAATCCATGAGCGAAAAAAAAGAAGGGCGCGGTATTTTCAAGAGCTTTCTCGTATTATGGGGCGTCATGGCATGTGTGCTCTGGAGTCCTGCGGGATATGGAGGAGAGCAGGTTCTCTCCTACGAGGATCGCATTGCGGAAAATCTTCAGGGACAGCTCGAAGCGGAAAAGGTTTCGGTGGTACTCAAGGGGCTTTCCTCGTCCGGAGGAATTCACCGGGCCAGGGAGATGTTTTGTTTCGTCCGGGGAGCTTCTCTCGGGGGGCTGCGGTATGACTCCATCACTATCTATGTGAAGGCGGTTTCCTTCCGGGTGGAGGAACATCGGGTAGTGCTCCGGCATTTCCGGGAAGGCAAGGTCTCCGGCTCCGTGCTTCTCCAGGATTTTGCGGAGGCCCTGCAGAGCGTCTATCCCGCTTTTCAGATAGGGGAAATTTCTTCGGATCACAATGCTTTGGATCTCAAGGGAGTGTATGTGAGGAATACCACCATACCTCTCAAGGCCACGGCTCATTTCCGAGGAGTCTACGTTCCCCGGGAGAATGGCAGTGCGACACTCCATTTCGTAGATTCTTCCAGCGACAACCCCTTCATTTCCACCCGGGATGTTGCCCATGCCATGGAAAAACTTGCTCCGGTGCTTTCGCTGCATTCGTTTTTTCCCTCCCAGAAAATCCGGGAAATCCGGGTTGCCGGAGAGAGCCTCTGGTTCTTTTCGGAACACCAGGGACTTTAGCAAAACCTATGATTTTGGGATTGGGCATTGATGCCTGTTCCATCGAGCGCATGGGGCAGTATGTGACATCTCTCCACTTCGAAAAGAGGGTTTTTCTCCCCCAGGAGCGGGAGTATGCCCGATCCCGGGGATGCCCGGCCCGGCACTTTGCCGGGGCCTTTGCCGCCCGAGAGGCCTTTGCCAAGGCTACGGGACTGGGGCTTGGCAGAGTGGGGCTCCACGGGTGCTGGGTGGAACGCACTCCCCAGGGGCCTCGGCTTCGGTTTTCCGAAGAAAACCGTGAGATTTTGCGGAGCCGGGGAGTCCGGCGGGTGTTTTTGAGCATTACCTATGAGGAAAATCTTTCGGTGGCGGTGGTGATCCTCGAAGGAGACGCTCCGCCGGGAGAGGAGGAGATATGATGATTCTTGAAGAACATCGGAAAAAAGAGCTCGCCCCCCTGGTGGAGATTTTTCGGAATGGGGGTGGGGTAGTCTTTTCCGGGGCCGGCATGAGCACCGCCTCGGGGCTCCCGGATTTTCGCTCCTCCCGAGGGCTCTGGACGCAGGCGGATCCTGCCCGGCTCGCTTCGGTGGAGGCTCTGCGGGGATCCTACGAGACGTGTATCGACTTCTACCGGGAGCGTATCCGGGGGTGCTTTCATGCGGCTCCCAACGAGGGGCACCGTATCCTGGGAGAGTGGGAGCGCCTGGGCCTGCTCCGGGGGATTATTACCCAGAACGTAGATGGCTTCCATGATCTGGGAGGTTCTTCGGAGATCGCGGAGCTCCACGGCACCCTTCGGCGCTGCCGCTGCATGGAGTGTGAAAGAGAGTTCCCCGGGGAGCGCCTTCTGGAAGATTTTCTGTGCCCCTCCTGCGGCGGCCGCCTTAGGCCGGGAGTGGTTCTCTTCGGAGAGTCTCTTCCCCCGGAGGCCATGGAAAAGGCGGAAACGCTGGCGCACGAAGCCTCGTTTTTTCTCGTTCTGGGGTCGTCCCTCCTGGTGTCTCCTGCGAACTGGTATCCTCAAATGGCCAAGGATTCCGGGGCGTGGCTGGGCATCGTCAACCGGGAGAGCACTCCCCTGGATGCTCTGGCGGATGGGGTTTTTTTGGAGGACATTCTCACCTTTCTTCAGGATCTCCATGCTCTTCTTCTCGAAAAATAAGGTGTTTCTCGCGACTTTCCCCGAAAGAAGCGAGGAAAAAGGGCGGAAATGTATCGCCGTATCTTTCTATGAAAATTACATGAAGTGCATGCCCTCCCGGAGAATCCGGAGATATTCCTAATATTCCGAAGGGTTTTCGAAAACCTCCAGAAAACGGATTTCTCTTTCCGGAGCGTAGAGGCCGAGAGTCTTTTCGATATTCCGAAGATGTGCCTCCACCCTGACGGGGGAGATCCCCCGGGGAGCGTAGACCGTAAAGAGCAGATCCTTCGTATCTTTCCCTATGGGGCTTTCCCGGTTCGGCCCCCGGAGAATGGACGAGAGGATGCCCCTTTCGTCCCGGATGCACATATCCCCCGGAGAGAGATGGGCCTCCTTTCCCGAGAGCATGGTATAGGAATCCCCCTCCCGGGTTGTGTCTACCGTTATTCTATCTCCCAGAGCGCGCACGTCGTGTCCCGCCGTAAGAAGCCCGGATTCGAGTTCCGCCATGAACATGGTGAGCACATGGCAGGAAGGAGCCGGAATGGTTCTTTTTCCCTGGGCTATGCTTTCGATCTGCTGGAGTACGTGATAGGTGCTTTTTCGTTCCTTGTAGTATGCTGCATAAGGAGCGAGAGCGGGAAGAGCCGCAAGATCCTTTCGGGAAAGAGAGCCGTAACGTTCTTTGAGGTTTTGCTCTTTTTCGAGCCGCAGACTTTCCATTTCCGAGGGGAGGGAAGATCTGTCGAGGGCGTTCTCCGCAAAAAGCATTCCCATGACGGCTCCCGGAAAGGCTGCCTTCCAGGAAGGACTGTAGCTGATGGATATGGAACGGGTCATGTAAAAGCCTCCTTGTGATAATGTCCCTGTATTGTGCGGGAAAAAGCAAGATGTTTCTTGAACGAAATTGCGGTGTTTTCCAAAAACGCAGTGCCTTGAAAATACTTGAAAAATCGGTGGGACGAGAGGAGCGCGGCATGGTTGTCACCTCTGATGCGGGTACGTCGGAACGGGTATCGCTGACGACCCTCGGAGGAATTTTCCGGGGGGAGGATGCGCAGGTGTTGCATGCTTCTTACCGTACCCAGAAATTTTCCAAGCACTTTCACGACGCCTATGCCTTGGGGATTATCGAAAGGGGCGCTCTGGAATGTCTCTATCGGGGACGGCGATGGGTCTTTCCCCGGGGGAGCATCAGTCATGCCATGCCCGGAGAGCCCCACACGGGGCAGGGGGCTCTCTCCGGGGAGGGATGGAGCTACCGCATGTTCTATCTGCCGATTCCCCTGGTCTGCCATGCCGCAGAGGAGGCGGGAATCCGGGGGGCGGGACTCCCCGCGCTGCCGGAAGAGCCCGTGGCAGATGCTGATCTTCTGGGGCTTCTTCGGAAGATTCACCAAAGATCTCTCGCGGAGGATGCTCTTCTTCTGGAAAAACAGGAAGGGCTTTTAACGTTCCTGGCAGAGCTTTTCCGTCGGTACGGAAAAAAACGGGAGATTCCCCGGTCCGCCCTGGGATCTTCCAAAATCGTACGGGTGGCGGAGTATCTTCGCTGTTGTTGTGACGAGGCTCCCTCTACGGAAGATCTCGCAGTCCTTGCGGATTTGAGCCCTTATCACATGATCCGGAGCTTTTCCCAAACCTTTGGCATGCCTCCCCATGCCTATCTTCTCCAGGCTCGGGTGGAGCGGGCCCGAAGGATGCTCGAAAAAGGAGCTTCTCCCGCCGAAGCCGCCCAGGCCACGGGATTTGCGGACCAGAGCCATCTTCACCGCTATTTTCGCAGAATTCTGGGCATTCCTCCGGGGGCCTACCAGAGAGCCTTCAGAAAATAAAAGCACCTCTTCCGGAGAAGTCCGGAGAGGCGCTTGAGTGGTCTTAGCGGTTTTTGCGGCACCCCGGGTTTAGAGGTGGGTACCGATGCCGAGAAGATCCGCCAGATTGGCCTTGGGATTTAAAACGGGTTCGATCTTCCGGGTTTCGCAGGTTAAAAGGGTGCTCACCCCGGGGCCGTGTCCCGCCCGGAGGCAGTCGCTGTGAACCACGATTCCGATACTGATGGAGCCCTTGCGGTAGGCCCGGCCATAGCGGTTGTCGTGGTCCAGAAGGGCTACGAAATCTCCGAAGCGGATCTTGTCGAGATTGTATTCCCGCACCGTTTCGGGATCGCTGGTCATGATGTCGTAATCCCCCTTGGCCACGTGGGCGGCTCCCACGCCGGAGCCCATACAGGCAGCGGGAACCAGGGTGGTTACCGGAACCTGAAGGGTGCCGTTTCCGGTTTTCCGGAGGTCCATCTTTTCGAGAAGATCCGGATCGAGGTTGAAGAGGCTGATCTCGGGATAATCCAGAAGCCGAAGTCCCTGCCCCCTGCCGTTGATCATGATGGTGTCTCCGTAGGTCATCTTCTCCTTGGCCTCCCGGGGGAAGTCCACGATCACGTGCTCCGAACCTCCATGGTGCCCTATGACCACGCCCTCCGCATCCTTGGCTTCTCCCGAGGTTACCCTGGCCCTGTTGCCCACGCAGGCGTAGATCTGCAGGGAGATGTTGGGATGCTCCATGTACTTCTTGGTGTCCGCCGTACAGCTTACTCCGGGCTCGATGTGGTCTCCCGCCCATCCGAAGGCGGGATCTCCCGCCTGGATGTTCAGGGTGATTCCCCCGATTCCCGGAAGGAGAAAGGGTTTTCCGTCCTTGTCCACCCCCCAGTTTCCCTGGGTTCGAGGTTGTCCGGGCTGGCATTGCAGGGCAAATTCCACGATGCGGTCACGGTTCGTGCGTATCATATGTTTATTCCCTCACTTTGTTAAGCGTTAAAATAACGGATCGGTCTCTCCGGTCAGGAGGCTTTTCAGAAGACCTTGCTTCCCAGCTTGGCCTCTGCCATGCAGGTAAGAGGAGTGGCTTCGCCGCTTTCGGCCTTGGGGTATTGTACACCTAGAACAAGAACCTCCGAAAGGGTTTCTCCCACCTTTCGGGGTTCGAAGTTGAGTACCCCCAGTACAAGAGCGCCTTGGAGATCTTCCGGAGAGTGCTGGGTAAAACGTCCCACGCTGGTTTTTATGCCGTATTTTCCAAAATCGATTCTCATCCGGTAGGCTTTTTTCGGAGAATCCGGATCGATTTCCAAAGCGAGCACTTTTCCGAGACGGATATCCAGGAGATCGAAAACCTCTTCCTTGGATACGGTGGATTTAAGCGGAGATTTTGCCACGTTGCATTCCTCCTTACGAAATGGGATGATTTTCTGATCTTGCGGATGTCACTATACCCGTTTCAAAGGATTTTTCGCAACCCGAGAGGGGCAGTCTTCGAGGATTGCCAAAAAGAAAGCTTCCTTTTTGCCCGAGGGCGTTCGCAAGGATGCCCGGGGAAATTCCGAAATTTGGAGAAGCTCCGGAACGTGCAGTACAATAGGCATTCCAGGATCTCTTCCATAGGTTTTGCGAAAAAGAGCGGTTTTGCCCGGAAATCTTTTCCTGGAGATTCTTGGGAAGCTTTCTTGTCATCCGGATTTGCTCGGATATGCGGCAGAAAGATCCGTTCTTTCGTGGTTTTTGAAAAGGCTGGTGAACATGATGCACTCTTTCAAGAAGGAAATCCTCCTGAGGAACACACGTTTTTTTTATGCCCTTTCACTCCTTCTCGTATTCTTTTTTTCAGGCACTCTTGGCGCTCTCGGCGAAGAGGCCTCCTCGGAGGCGGAGAAAGAAATCCGTCTCGGGAGGAAAGTGGGAGAGGAGATCGAAAAATCCCTTTCCCGGGGGCGGGATCTGCGGATTGAAGCCCGGCTCCAGATGATTCTGGACAGGCTGGTGCTGGAGCTTGATACGAAGTACGACTACGAGGTGCGTCTTCTGGAGGAAAAAACGCCCAACGCCTTTGCCCTTCCGGGAGGACTTCTTTACGTAAACCGGGGAATGATGGATTTTTTGCGTACCGATCACGAGATTGCCGGTATTATTGCCCACGAAATCATTCACGTGGAACAGAGTCACGGCATCAAGCAGGCTGCCCGGAATCAGCGGCTCAACCTCCTCTCTCTTGCGGTAATCGCCGCCACGGGGGGGCAGGGAGCCGCCATCATCCTCTCCAGCGTGGCCCAGGCGGCTATTTCGAGCGGCTACAGCCGGGAGTACGAAGAGCAGGCCGATCGGGAGGGGCTCATGCTTCTCCAGAAGGCAGGGTATGAGCCCACGGGATTGGTGACGGCCATGGAGCGGCTCCATGAGGAGGGCTGGAAGCGTCCCTATGTGGATCCCGGAGTATATATGGATCATCCCGAAACGGAGGACCGGGTGGCCTATCTTATCCAGACCATGCAGGATAGAGGATGGCCCCTGAGACGGAAAAAAACCCTGGCCCTTCTGCGTCCCTCCTGGGCGGAGGAGGGGGGAGAGGGAATCCTTTCCATCGATGGAGTTCCTCTTTGGCGTATACCCCGGGAAAACATCGAGGATGTTCAGATTCAGGAAATTCTTTCGGGAATTCAGGAATCTCTGGAAATGGAGATGCTCCCCCATGAAATTGTTCTTGAGGAAACCTCCTCGGTTTCGGTGCTTCGGGTGGGAAACCGGATTTTCTGCGTTGCCCGGACTCCGGAACTCCGGCAGGCTTTTCCCAATCTTAGACAGGCTCTGGTACGGGGCCTGGACGGAGCTCGGCGACAGCACCCCATGGGGGGATATCTCAGATAGGCGGCCGCTCTAGCTCGGAGCTCATAAGAGATAGTTACTTGAGAGTGCCCCGAAGGGGCCGGAGAACGGAGTTTCTCGAAAATCCGTGCCCCCTCTCTTGGGGAGCTCAAAGGCGCAGCCCTTATCCATCTGGACCCATCCTTGCTTTTCACTCTTTGCCCAGCACTGCCTTTGGAGGAGACCGGAATGAAAAAAAGCCTTTCCCTGTACCGAAAATACAGACCTCAGAATTTTTCCGAACTTCTGGGCCAACCAGGAGCGGTGAACATTATCCAGAGGGCTCTCCGAGAAGATCGGATCTCCCATGCGTATCTCTTTTCAGGCCCCCGGGGATGCGGCAAAACGAGCATGGCCCGCATTTTCGCCAAGGCCCTGAACTGTAAAAATCTTCAGAAAGGCCCCGAGCCCTGCGGCGTTTGCCCGAGTTGCGAGAGCATCCGCCGGGGAGACAATCTGGATGTGGTGGAAATAGATGCAGCCTCCAACCGGGGAATCGACGAAATTCGGGAGCTCAAGGAACAGGTGGCCTTGGCGCCCTACGGAGAGTCATGGAAGATTTATATTATCGATGAGGTGCACATGCTCACGGAACATGCTTTCAACGCTCTTCTGAAGACCCTGGAGGAGCCCCCGGAGTATGCCCTTTTCATTCTGGCTACCACGGAGCCTCACAAGGTGCCCGTCACTATCCGCTCCCGGTGTCAGCATCTTCCTTTTCACCGCATTCCGGGAGAAATCATGGTCTCTCTTCTGGAAGATGTGGCCCGCAAGGAAGCAAGCTCCCCCACGGCGGAGGCTCTCTGGGAGATTGCCCGTTCCGGGGACGGAGCTTTGCGCGATGCCCTGTCTCTTTTGGAACAGGCCCTGATTCTGGAAGAGGGAGCCCCTACTCTCCAGGGAGTACAGCGCCTCCTCGGAGGGAGCGGACGAAAGGAAATAGAGGGCCTGGTGGCCCTTTTGAGGGAGTCTCCCGGCGAAGCCTATGCGAAATTCCATGAGCTCCTGGGGCGGGGAGGGGCGGTGGTACGCCTTTACGAGGGCATGTTCCGGCTTTTTTCCGATCTCTGGACTGTGGGCAAATGGGGGGACGGGGTAATTGCATCTCTGGATCTTTCGGAAAAAGAGAAGGAATATCTCCTTCTTGAGGCTCCTTTGTGGCAAGAAGAGCGACTTTGGAGAGGCATGGATTTCCTGAGCCGTTGGCTTCCCCGGCTCCGTACGGGCATTGATGGAGAACTTCTGGGGGCCCTCCTCTGGGGAAAACTCGGAGAAATCCCGCCGGAGGAAGAACCTTCCGAATCCGAAAGGACGTTCTTGCAAAGTGCCCCCTCCGGAAGGAGAGAAAAACCATCCCCCGAGGGGGGAGAGCGTGTTTTCCGGGAAGAGGCGAAAGGTTGCTCAAACGTTTCCGATGAAAAACCCCGCACATCTCCGGAATCTCTTCCGGAGGATTTCTCCCGAAAGACATCCGAAAATTTACGAAAGCCGGATATTCCGGCAGGAAACGGAAACATTGCCTCTAAAGCGATACCGAAAGCTTCTTCTCCGAAAATCTCCTTTTCCGGGGATTCTCCTTGGGAAAAGCTACTGTGCCGTCTTTATGTCCAAGCTCCCTGGCTTTGTGCGGCCCTGGCGGAGCTGGTTCCCCTTTTCGGGGAAAATGAAATTCATCTCGATTTTTCCTCCCAGAAGGAGGGGCATCGCTTTTTTCTCGCCTCCTCTCCCGAGGGGAGGGAGATTCTGGCCCCGTTCTTTCGGGAGTTCTACGGTGAACTTCCAATAATTTTTCTCCGGGGAGATACAGAGAAATCGTGCTCTCTCTCCGGGAAGAATTCCGGGGAGGAGAATGCTCTATCCTCTTCCGGGGATTTTCGAAAGACCGAAGAAACTTCGGAATCTCTCTTCGAAGAGATCCCCTTTTTCGACGAACTGCCCCGGGATAGAAAGGGACCGGAAAGATCCAAAAATCCCGAAAAAACTTCCGGGGAAGAAGAGAGTTTTGTAGGAGCCCTTTTATCCTGCGTGGGGGGGGAAATCCTTTTGGAAAAGCGCGAAGGGGCGGAGCACGTTATGCTCGAAGAGATGGAGGGAGATCTTCGGGAGCACGAGGAATGAGTTTCTTTGGAGGTTTCTTTACGGAAAAGCTTCCGCAACCCCTTCCTCGAAGTTTCCCGATTTGTGAGGTTTGGGAAAAACAAACGAAGAGCCTTACCGAGCATGCGAAGAGAAAGGACGTATCATGAGCCAGGATTTTGTGCATCTTCACGTTCACAGCGAATATAGTCTTCTCGACGGCGCCATCCGCTGTTCGGATCTCGCCCGGCAGGTGGCGGAGTGGGGATCCCCTGCGGTGGCCCTTACGGATCACGGGGCCATGTACGGGGCGGTGGATTTTTACGAAAAGTGCAAGGCCCAGGGAGTGAAGCCCCTTCTCGGCTGTGAAGTCTACCTGGAACCCCGGGGGCATCAACTTCGGGACAAGCGGGGACAGAATTACCACCTCCTCCTTTTGGCGAAAAACAACCAGGGCTATAAAAATCTGGTGAAACTCGTCTCCAAGGCCAATACCGACGGCTTTTTCTACAAACCCCGGATCGATTACGATCTTCTGGGCACCTACGGAGAGGGGCTCATCGGTTCTTCCGCCTGTCTGGCGGGAGAGGTGGCCTCCCTGGTTCTTCAGGGGGAGGAAGAGGAAGCCGCTCGAAAGGCCCTTTTTTACGAGGAAATTTTAGGAAAAGACAATTTTTATCTTGAGGTAATGCATAACTCCCTTCCCGAGCAGGCCCGGGCGAACAAGGGCATTATCCGCATTGCCCGGGAGACCGGCCTTCCTCTCGTGGCTACAAACGACGCCCACTACCTCCGCAAGGAGGACGCGCTCTGGCACGAGGTGCTTCTCTGCGTGCAGACCCAGAAGACCGTGAACGATCCCAACCGGTTCAGCTTCGGAGCGCAGGATTTTTACCTCCGGTCTCCCGAGGAGATGTGGCGCCTCTTCGGAACCGAGCTTCCCGACGCCCTTACGAACACCCTGGAAATCGCGGAGCGCTGTGACGTGGAATTTACCTTTGGCAAGTATCTCCTTCCGGATTTCGACCTTCCCCCGGGGGAGACTCTGGAGTCCTATCTGGAGCGCCTTTCCTGGGAGGGACTTCGCTGGAGGCTGGGGAGCGAGGAGGTTCCTTCGGAGTATCGGGAGCGTTTGGAATACGAGATACGAATCATAACGCAGATGGGATTTCCCGGTTATTTTCTTATCGTGTCGGACTTCATCAAGGCCGCCAAGGAACGGGGCATCCCCGTGGGCCCCGGCCGCGGCTCCGCCGCAGGCTCTCTGGTTGCCTGGGCTCTTCGGATTACGGAGCTCGATCCCATATACCACAAGCTTCTCTTCGAGCGTTTTCTGAATCCCGAACGGATCAGCATGCCCGATATCGATACGGATATATCGGACAAGCGCCGGGACGAGGTAATCGATTACGTGGTAGAGAAATACGGCCGGGAGAACGTTTCGCAGATCATTACCTTCGGGCGCATGATGAGCAAGGGGGCGGTGCGGGATGTAGCCCGGGCTCTGGAGGTCTCCGTGGCGGAGGCGGACGTGCTTGCCAAGCTTGTGCCGGATAAGGTGAAAAATCTTCGGGAGGCTCTCGAATTGGCCCCGGATCTCAAACAGATCTACACTCGGGATCAGCGGGCCCGACAGGTGATCGACACAGCCTGCCATATCGAGGGACTCGCCCGGCATTGCTCCCAGCATGCGGCGGGGGTGGTCATCGCCCCCTGCCCCATTACGGATATTGTGCCGGTGCGGCGCATCGCGGATAACCAGGTGGTTACCCAGTTTGCCATGGAGCCCGTGGAAAAACTGGGGCTCGTGAAGATGGACTTTCTGGGGCTCCGTACCCTCTCGCTCATTGAAGATACCCTGAACAACATCGGGGGAGGAGGCCGGGAGGTTCCGGATCTCAACAAAATCCCCATGAATGATCAGGAGACCTTCCGGCTGCTTCAGGAAGGGGATACTCTGGGAGTCTTTCAGCTGGAATCCGAGGGCATGCGCCGGCTTCTCAAGAGAATGCGGCCGGATACCTTCGAAGATGTGGTGGCGGTGCTGGCCCTCTATCGGCCGGGGCCTTTGGAAAGCGGTATGGTGGACCAGTACGTGGAATGCAAGCACCACCGGCAGGAAGTCGCATGTCTGCATCCCCGGATTGCAGAATATCTCGCGGAAACCTACGGAGTGATTCTCTACCAGGAGCAGGTTATGCAGATTGCCTCGGCCCTGGCGGGGTATTCCCTGGGAGAGGCGGACCTTCTTCGCCGGGCCATGGGAAAGAAAAAAGTGGAGGTCATGGCGGAGCAGCGAGAAAAATTCGTTCAGGGCTGCGTAGCCAACGAGGTGGATGCCACCCGGGCGGAGGAAATATTCGATATCATCGAAAAGTTCGCAGGGTACGGCTTCAACAAATCTCATAGCGCCGCATACGCCCTTATCAGCTATCAAACCGCCTATCTCAAGGCTCATTATCGGGCGGAATTCCTCGCGGCCTTCCTGACCAGCCAGATCGGAAGTAAAATGGACGTGCTGGGGCGGTACGTCTATGCGGTGCGCAAATCAGGCGTTCAGGTGCTTCCTCCCCATATCAACGAATCGGGCCGGGAATTTTCAGTGGCCTCCGGGGATGTCCGCTTTGGCCTCAGTGCGGTAGCCAAGGCTGGAAATGCCGCGGTAGAGGCCATTCTCGAAGCGCGAAAGAGCGGTCCATTTCTCTCGTTCTGGGATTTTCTGCTTCGGGTGGATCTTCGGGTAATCAATAAGGGAGTGGTGGAAAATCTTCTCAGGGCAGGAGCCTTTGACGGCTTGGGAGCCCATCGCAGCCAGCTCCTGGAAGTGCTTCCCCGGTGGCTGGATTTGGCGGGGCGCTATTCCGAAGATACCCAGCAACTCGGGCTTTTCGAGGAAGATACGGCCAAGGAAGAAGGGCCGGAGCTTCCAGACCTTCCGGAGCCGGAAAAATGCGAGATCCTTGCCATGGAAAAGGATACTCTGGGGATTTATCTTTCCGGGCATCCAGTGGAGGAGGCTTCTTCAAGAATTCATAAATATGGCTACTGTGCGGTGGAGGATCTTGCCTTCTGGAAGGGTGGCGAGGAGACCCGGATTGTTCTCGCAGGCATGGTTTCGGGGCGCAAGGAAAAATACACCAAGAAGGGTGACCCCATGGGCATCTTCGACCTGGAGGATGAAACGGGCAAGGTGGAGGTAGTCTGTTTCCCCCGTACTTGGGAGGAGTGTAAATCCGCAGTGGCAAATGGGGCACTGCTCGTGGTGGAGGGAAAGGTGCAGGAGCGAATGGACCGGGTTATCCTGGCGGATCAGATACTCTCCCTCGAGAGTGCGGAGGAGCGGATGCCTCCTCTGGTAAAGATTGCCATCTCCGGAGACGGCCTTTCCCGGAAGAATCTTCTTACCTTTTTGCGAGAGCTCAAGGCGTATCGGGGAGAGAGCCCGGTTCTTTTCGAGTTGAAGGAGGGGGATCGGCAGGTACTTGTGCGGCTTCAGGATCTGCGCCTTCGGGCAGATCTCCAGGTTCTTCTTTCCCTTTGTGAAACCCACCTCGGCCAATCCGCCTCGGTGGAGGTAGCTTAGATTATGCGAGACGAGGAGGGATATTGTGACGTATAAAGATGGAGGGAAAGGAAGTTTCTCTACGGGGGACAGGGAGTTTCACGAAAAGAAATATCAGCAGAATCCCGCATGGGTGCTCAGCGATTTCTTTGCGGTGCTTGCCCTGGAGGACGGGGTTACCGTTATCGGCCTTACCCGGGGACAGGAGACTCGCTTTGCCCATACGGAAAAACTGGATGCGGGAGAGGTGTGGATGTCTCAATTCACCGAGCACTCCTCGGCGGTAAAAATCCGGGGCCGGGCGAGAATATATACGAAACACGGAGTTATAGAGAGCGGAGGAGAAGATTCATGCGAAAAGCAAAAATAGTGTGTACCCTCGGCCCCGCCTGCAGCTCCCTGGAAACCCTTCTCGCCATGGCGGAAGAGGGCATGGATGTGGCCCGGTTCAATTTCAGTCACGGAGAGTACGAGGGGCACGCAAAGAACCTCGAGCTTGTCCGGCAAGTGGAGAAGGAGCGGAAACGCCCTCTGGCGGCTCTTCTGGATACCAAGGGCCCCGAAATCCGTACGGGTCTTCTGAAAAATCATGAGCCGGTGCTCCTCGAAAACGGACAGACCTTTTGTCTTACCACCCGGCCTCTGGAAGGATCCTGCCGGGAAGTCTCCATTAGTTATGACGAACTTCCCCGGGAAGTGGCTCCGGGAATGGATATCTTTATCGACGACGGCACGTTGCAGCTTTTGGTGGAGGAAATCCGGGGAGAAGATATTCTCTGCAAGGTTCTCGTGGGAGGAGAGTTGGGAGAGCGCAAGGGAATCAACGTTCCCGACGCATCTCTCTCGGTGCCCACCCTTACCGAGAAGGACCGGGAGGACATCCGCTGGGGGCTGGAGCACGAGATGGAGTACATAGCGGTTTCCTTCGTGCGAAGCCGGGATGATGTGCTGGAGGTTCTCCGGGTTATGGAAGAGCTCGGAGGCCAGAACACCATGAAAATCATCGCCAAGATCGAAACCAAGCAGGCCGTGGAGGCCCTGGAAGAGATCGCCGAAGTAGTGGACGGCATGATGGTAGCCCGGGGAGATTTGGGCGTGGAGATCCCCACCGAAGATGTGCCGCTGCAGCAGAAGCGTATTATCGACGTTTGTCGCGCTCAGGGGAAACCCGTCATCGTGGCCACCCAGATGCTGGATTCCATGATCCGAAATCCCCGGCCCACCCGGGCGGAGGCGAATGATGTGGCCAACGCGGTGCTTGACGGGGCAGATGCGGTGATGCTCTCCGGAGAAACCGCCAAGGGAAAGTATCCTTTGGAGTCCGTACGGACCATGAAGAAAATCGTTCTTCGGGTGGAGCAGGAGCATGTGCGGTGGGGGCGGCAGACTTCTCTTCCGGTTTATGCTACCACGGTGCCCGACTCTGTAAGCCATGCGGCCACCCAAATCGCTCGGGAGCTTCACGCCAAGGCGATACTTTCGCTTACCAAGAGCGGTAGCACCAGTTCCATGGTAAGCAAATACCGTCCCGAATGTCCCATCATTGCCGCCACTCCCAGCCTCCGCACCTGGCGGCAGCTCTCCCTGGTGTGGGGACTTCATCCTCTCCTCAGCCGAGAGGCACCATCCATTGAACAGGCCTTGAATGCCGCTATCATGTCGGCCCTGGAGGAGGAGGCCCTGGAGGAGGGAGATCTGGTGGTTTCCACGGCAGGGCTTCCCGTAGGCATTCCGGGAACCACGAATATGGTGCAGGTGCACACCGTGGGAAGCATCCTCGTGAAGGGACTTTCACTCAGCCGCAAGGAGGCCACCGGTCGGGTATGCAAGGCCCTCGTGTCTCAAGATGCGGAGGGAAAGATCCGGGATGGGGATATCCTTGTGGTTCGGGAGACGGATAAGAGCTTTGTTCCCGCCATGAGAAAGGCCGGAGCGATTATCGCGGAAGAGGGAGGACTCACCAGCCACGCAGCCATCGTGGCGCTGAATCTTGGAATTCCCTGTATCGTAAGTGCCCGGGGAGCCATGAAAGAGCTGGAAGACGGGGCTCTGGTCACCGTGGATGGCTCTCGGGGAGTAGTCTATGGAGGCAAGGTGAAGCTTCATTAACGAAACACTAGAAATATAAAGAAAAGGAGAGCCCCATACATGTCGTTGATCGGTGTTCATGTTTCCGTTGCAGGGGGGCTCCACAGGGCTTTCGAAAGAGGAGAGGCCCTTGATTGTGAGGCTATTCAAATATTCACGAAAAACCAGCTTCAATGGAGAGCTGCTCCCCTTGGGATGGGAAAAGAGATGCGTTTTATCGAGGCCTGGGGAAAAAGCTCCATCCGAAAAGTGGTGGCCCACGCAGCCTACCTCATCAACCTCGCCGCTCCCGAAGAAGACCTGCGCCGTCGAAGTCGGGAGGCGTTAAAAGATGAACTTTTCCGGTGTGATGCCTTAGGAATTCAGGATCTTGTGCTTCATCCGGGGAGCCATCGGGAGAGCGGAGAAGCCCGGGGGTTGGAGAGAATCGTGGAAGGCCTGGAGGAAGGACTTGAGGAAACCCGGGGTACCGGAGTGCGGATTCTTCTGGAAACCATGCCCGGTCAGGGGAGCGTTCTCGGGTATAAACTGGAACATTTTTCTGATATATTGGAAGAGCTTCAATGGCATTCCCGGGTGGGGCTCTGTCTTGATACATGCCACCTTTTCGCGGCGGGGTACGACATAACCTCCTTCCGGGGATATTCCTCCTTTGTGCGTTCCTTGGATAAAAAAATCGGGGTCGAGCGGGTCTGGTGCTGGCACTGCAACGACAGTAAGGAACCTCTCGGAAGCGGTAAGGATCGCCACGCCCACTTGGGAGAGGGGGAGATGGGGCTCGGGATTTTCGGGCACATTCTGAACGATCCTTTGTGGGAAGATGTTCCCTGCATTTTGGAAACTCCTAAAACCCCTCCGGGAGATGCGGCGAACATGGCTCTTCTTCGAAAAAGCCGTGGTTAAAAGGGCGGGGAAATGTTTTTCGATAAAGACGGGAGCGTTTGCCTCCCGGGTAGCCGGAAGGAGAAGTCCAGGTATTTCTCCGAAATTGTTTCCGGCCTTCGGGGTTGCTGTGCCATACGGTGCCTTTCGTTGGTACCGAAGTGGTTTTCTTTCCGGAGAAAAAACGAGAAAGGTGGAGTGACGTGTATCCTCGTCTTGTATTTCATGCGGAAGCTCTTGCGGAAAATGTGCGGCATGTGGCCTCTCGATGTGCTCGGGATGGGATAACTCTTTGGGGGGTTACGAAGGGTGTTTGTGCTCATCCCAGGATAGCCGAAATTATGGTGCAAAATGGCTGCCGAGCCCTTATGGACAGCCGTATGAAGAATATCGAAGCCCTGAGAAAGCAGAATCTGGGCGTGCCTCTGTGGCTTCTCCGCATCCCCATGGCTTCGGAAGTGTCACGGCTCGTGCAGTATGCGGATGGAGCAGTGGTATCCATGGCGGAAACCGTGCATCTTCTTCATGATGCCTGTGCGGAGAGGCGTCACCCCTTTGAAGTGATGCTCATGGTGGATATCGGGGATCTTCGTGAAGGTATCTGGCCCGACGAAGTGGATTCTCTGGCAGAGGCATTCAGTGCCTGTTCCCGGGTTCGCTGTGTGGGGGTCGCGGCAAACTGGGGGTGTTACGGCGGAGTCCTTCCCACGGAGGAGAATGAAAAACATCTCATTTCGGTGGGACGCCTTCTTGAGGGGCGCCTGGGACAGCCTCTTACGTATTTCTCCGGAGGCAACTCATCGGCCCTTTCGCTTCTCGAAAAGGAAGGGCTTCCCTCCCGGATCAATCACCTTCGGGTGGGCGAGGCGGTTCTCCTGGGAACGGATGTAACCAACATGCGTTCTTTTCCCTGGCTTCGGCAGGATACCATGGAGTTTCAGGCGGAAATCGTGGAACTTCGCAGAAAACCCAGTGTCCCCCTGGGAGAACGGGGAGCGGATGCTTTCGGGAACATACCCCAATTCGAGGATAGGGGCCTTCGGCTTCGGGCCATCGTGGCCATGGGACGTCAGGATGTACGCCTTGAAGGGCTTACTCCTGCGGATCCCCGGATGACTATTCTTGGGGCTTCCAGTGATCACATGATTCTCGATGTAGAGGATGCGGGTTCTCTGAAAATGGGAGACGTGATTTCTTTTCGCCCGGATTACGGCGCCATGCTTCAGGGCGTTACGTCGGCCTATGTGGAGAAGTGCGTTCGGGAAGAGCGGTAAAAATTCAGTTTGGGCGGAGGTGCCGTTATCACTCTCTTTTCTTTTTCCCTAGGCTGGCAGGACACCATCGATATTCTGGTGGTAACCATTATCCTGTACAAGCTTTTTCTTCTCTTTGTGGATACCCGGGTTATGGGGCTTCTCAAATGGCTCCTGGCTCTCGGGGCAGTGGTGATGCTGTCTCGCATTTTTCAGCTTGCCACACTCTCCTGGCTTTTGGCGAAGATGGTGACCATCTCCATCTTTTCCATACCCATCATTTTTCAGCCCGAACTTCGGCGCCTCATGGAGAGCATGGGAAGGGAGAAAACTCTCAAGCGCGAGCGGGGAGTAGAGAGGGCGGAACTTTTCGCCGACCGGGTTTCCCGGGCTCTTATGGACCTTCGTTCCCGGGGCATCGGGGGACTTTTCGTCTTCCAGCGCCAGACGGGTCTGAAGAACGCCCTCCGTTCGGGAGTTCCCGTGTATGCCGAGGTGTCCCAGGAATTGCTGGTATCTCTTTTCTGGAAGGGAAATCCTCTGCACGACGGGGCGGTCATCCTGGATCGGGAGCGCATTCTTGCAGCGGCCTGCTATCTTCCTCTTACGGAAAACATCGAACTTTCCCGGTGGCTCGGAACCCGGCATAGGGCGGCTCTCGGAATAAGCGAGGAGTCCGATGCCATATGCCTGGTGGTGTCCGAGGAGACCCGGGAAATTTCCATGGCCGTAAACGGATATATATCTCGGGATCTCAACGATGGACAGGTGAAAAAACTGTTGCTTCACTACTTCCAGAGCGAGGACGAAAAATCTCTTACCGATCGGCTGCGGGAAGAGTTCCGCATGCTCTGGCCGGGAACCGAGGGGGAGGAAAAAGAAGATGAAAAAGCTTGATTCCAACTATTTTCGTTCACGTCCCTTCTTGTTTTTCATCTCCCTGGGAATTTCCGTACTTCTCTGGTTTTTTGTCTCCAGCAGCAAGGATCGCGGTATTTCCAGGGATCTTGCGGTCTCTCTGGAGCTGCATAATCTTCCTCGGGATCTCGTGATTCTCGGGGCTCCCGAGAGCGTGGAGGTTCGCATCGCGGGGTCCGCCTCCCAGTTGAGCCGGCTTGCTCCCAAGAATGTGCATGCCTTCGTGAACCTTCAGGGCCTTCATCCTGGAGTTTATACGCTGCCGGTTCGGGCGGAACTGCCCCCTACGTTCGAGCTTCGCGAGATCAGCCCTTCGGAGGTTTCGCTTCGACTGGTAGCCATGGAGACCCGGGTTTTTACCCCTCAGGTCCGGGTGTTGGGAGACTTTTCCGAAGGAGTTTCACTGGTTCGGGAAGAAGTGGAGCCCCGGGAAGTTACCGTCACCGCCCCGAAAGAAGTCTTTGAGATCCTCTCTGAGGTGGTGGCGGAAGTGCGTCCCCGGGATCTGGAAATGCGGGAGAACGACACTCTTTATCCGGTGCCTCTCAAGCCTCGGGGAGACTTCATCCGAACACCGGAGCTTGTCCAGATAACTCCTGGGGAGGTAAAAGTGCTCTTTTCCCTCTCCCGAAAGGTGGAAAAAAAGCTGCTTCCCGTTTCGCCGGTACTGGTTGGAGAGGTTTCCGGGGATTACCGGATAGGAGAGGTTCGGATTTCTCCCGAAAAAGTGCTTCTTTCGGGGCCCATGGGTTCCCTGGAAGGAATCCTTTCGCTGGATACGGAACCTCTGGATGTTTCTGGGATGATCCGAGATGGTTCCTACAAACTCCGGGTTCTTCTTCCTCCGGGGGAAAAAATCGGCGTGGATCCCCGAGAGGTAGAGGTGTCCCTTGAGATTGCCCCTGAGATGAAAGAAAAAACCTTGCGAAACGTACCTCTCAAGGTGCGGGGAAAGAGTGTTTATCCCTCCTGGGAAGTTTTGCCGCCTCATGTTACGGTCTATCTCGAGGGGCCCCAAGGGGCTCTGGATCTGGTTACTTCGGAAACCCTCGAAGCCTTTGTGGACGTGACGAACCTGGTTTCCCGTAAGATCAGCGTGCCCATCCGGGTAACTCCGGGAGCCGAAGGCGTGGTGGTACTGGGTACGGTTCCGGAAAATGCCACGGTATACGCAAAAATTGGCGATTGACGAAAGCCTCGAAGGAGTGCCGTGCCTCTTAATACGAAGGGATGAATGTGCATAATGAAAGAAATCTCCATGTCCGAAAAGAGGAGAAAACTTTTCGGAACCGACGGTGTCCGGGATGAGGCAAACCGGGGGAATATGACTCCGGAACTGGCCCTGAGGCTTGCCCAGGGATATGTGGCCTTTCTTCGCAAAAAAGATCCTTCCGCTGAAAAGCTTACCCTCTGTATAGGAAACGATACGAGGCGTTCCAGCGATATGATAGCTTCCGCCTGTGCCGCCGGAGCCATGTCCGCCGGAGCCGGAGTGATTTCCCTGGGGGTTATTCCCAGCCCCGGAGTGAGCCACACCATCCGTTCTCTGGAGGCTTCCGGAGGAATCATGGTGAGCGCTTCCCATAATTCTTGGGAATATAACGGAATCAAGCTTTTTTCCCGAACCGGCGAGAAACTGAGTGATGCGGATGAGTTAAGGGTGGAAGAAGAGATTCTTGGAGATGCCTCTCTTTTGGAATATCGAGAGAAAATAGGCACTCGAAAAGCCCTGGACATGCGCAATGGCTCGTACTTTGAAGCTTTTAAGGCCTGTCTGAGAGAATTGCCCTCCCTCGAAAAGCCCTTGGTGGTGGATTGTGCCCATGGAGCGGCAAGCTCTCTCTTGAAGGAATGTCTTGCAGTGACCGGACGGAAGGACATCCTTTGCATCGGTGGAGATCCTTTGGGAACGAACATTAATGAGAAGGCGGGAGTCATGGATATGACCCCTCTTGCCCAGGAAGTTCGAAGCCGGGGAGGCTCCTGCGGAATGGCCTTCGATGGAGATGCGGATCGTGTGCTTCTCGTGGATTCCCTGGGGCGCCAGATCAACGGAGACATTATGCTGTGGATCCTTGGACGCTGGATGAAAAAAAACAACCCCTCCGGAGCGGGGGTAGTGGCTACGGTGATGAGCAACCTCGCCCTGGAGGAACATCTGAAGGAGGCGGGAATTCCCTTTTACCGCTGTCCCGTGGGAGACCGGTATGTACTGGAAAAGATGAAGGAAATCGGAGCTTCTCTGGGAGGAGAGCAGTCGGGACACCTTATCGCCTTTCCTCACTTTGTTTCCGGAGACGGCCCCCGAGGAGGCTTCCTTTTTCTTCGGGCCTGTGCGGAGCTTGGAGAAAACCTGGATACTCTGGTGGATCGTTTCGGATCCTATCCCCAGCATCTCGAAAATATTCGGGTGTCAAATAAGGAGGAGGCTCTCCACTCTCCGGAGCTGGAAGAAAAAAGACGGCATTACGAAAAAAAGCTTGCCCCTCACGGAAGGGTTTTTATCCGGCCTTCGGGAACAGAACCGCTTATCCGGATTCTCGTGGAGAGTAAAGATCCGGATGCCATCTCTGAAGCGGTGGAGGATCTCAAAGCCTGTATACTCCTTTCGGGGGGAGGTAAAAAATAGAGACGAGAAACGGAAGCTCCGGGATATCCAAAGTTCCGGAGAGGATGTACGGAAGCACAAAAGGAGGCGTTTTTTTGCGTACACTCACCACATGTCTGTTCCCTGTAGCGGGGCTTGGAACCCGCTTTCTTCCTGCTACCAAGGAGATCCCCAAGGAGATGATGCCTCTCCTGGACCGGCCGATCATTCATTACGGAGTGGAGGAAGCGGTTCAGTCTGGATGTACCGACGTGGTTTTTGTTACCGGTCGGGGCAAACGATCCATCGAGGATTATTTCGACCGTTCACCGGAACTCGAAGAACTCCTTGAAAACCGAGGCAAGCAGGATCTTTGCGAAATGGTGCGCACCATCTCGCAGATGGCCCGGTTCGCCTACGTTCGCCAAAACGAACCTCTGGGATTAGGACATGCGGTGCTTTGCGGAGAGGCCATCTGCCGCAACGCTCCCTTTGGCGTCATTCTCCCGGATGACGTTATGCTGGGGAATCCTCCGGTGCTCCGGCAGCTTATGGATGTTCAGGCTCGTTTCGGAGGTTCCGTGGTGGCTCTGGAGGAAGTGCCCCGGGAACATGCTTCCCGTTACGGCATCGTAAAGGGGGAAATCCTCGGGGAAGGAATCTGGAAGATTACGGATCTCGTGGAAAAACCCGACCCCGCCGAGGCGCCTTCGAACCTTGCCATCATGGGACGGTATGTGCTTTCTCCGGGAATTTTCGACGAGCTTCACGCCCTCTCTCCCGGAGCGGGGGGGGAGTATCAGCTTACGGATGCCCTCCGGGGCCTTATGGAAAAGGAGCCTCTCTGGGGAGTGGTTTACCGGGGAGAGCGCCTGGATTGCGGTACCAAGGAGAGCTGGCTCGAAGCAACGGTACGGCTGGCGTCCAAGGATCCTGAAATGCGGGAGATGATTCGCAGAATCGCTCTCGAAGAGGGGAGAGATGCGAAGGGAGAAGAAAGACATTCTGAAAATGCGTCCGAAAGCTAAGCGCCTGATCCTCCCGGCGAGGAGGATGACGAGGACAGGAGAGTATCGAAAAATCGGCGGATGCTCCTGAGGGTTCGAAAGAAACCCTGGCAAGGTAAAGGCAAAACTTCCGGGTAACCGGAAGGACAAATCCTTTGCCCTTCTTTCGTGGAAACGGTGAAAGGGGATATACAGGCCTATGTGCGGCATTGTCGGGTACATTGGTTATCGTTGTGCTGTGGACGTTATTCTCCAGGGATTACAGAGGCTGGAGTATCGCGGATATGATTCCGCGGGAATAGCGGTGCGTCAGGGAAATGCGGTGCGGGTGGTCAAAGAGGTGGGCAAGGTGGCGGAGCTCGCCTCCCGAGTGAAGGAAGAACAGATCGAAGGACACCAGGGAATAGGTCACACCCGCTGGGCCACCCACGGCGGGGTTACTCAGGCGAATGCCCATCCTCATACGGATGGAGAAGACCGCATTACCCTGGTACATAACGGAATTATCGAAAATTACGTGGATCTTCGGGAAAAGCTTCAGGCCCGGGGAGTTCTCTTTGCCACCGAAACGGATAGCGAGGTGGTGGCAAAGCTCCTTTCCCAACTCCTTCAGGAAGGACATGCCCTTCAGGAGGCCCTTGTAGTGCTGCAGCAGAGCTTGATTGGCTCATATGCCTTGGTGGTGTTGGATGCCCGGAATCCCGAGGCTCTCTATGCGGTGCGCCGGGGCTCCCCTCTCGTGCTGGGACTGGGAGAAGGTGAAGCCTTCTGTGCTTCCGACGTGCCCGCCCTCCTTACCTATACCCGGAAGGTTTTCTACATGGAAGACGGGGATATGGCCTGCATACGCCGGGACGGAATTTCCCTTTACGACAGTACCGGAAAGGAGATAACCCGGAAGATGCACTCCATCGAATGGGATGTCTCCATGGTAGAGAAGGACGGATATCCTCACTTCATGCTCAAGGAAATTTACGAGCAGGGAGGAGTGCTGCGAGCCACCCTGAAAGATCGCCTTCAGGAGGGACGGGTCTTTCTGGACCCCGAACTCCAGTGGGATATGGATCTCGTGGAGAGTTGGAATCAGATTCACATCGTGGCGTGCGGCACCTCGTACTATGCGGCCCTTGCGGCAGCCCGGAACTTCGAGAAATGGACTGATCTCCGGGTGTTGGTGGAGGTAGCTTCGGAATATCGTTACCGATCGATTCAGCCGGATCGGAGAACCCTGGCAGTTTTCGTCTCCCAGTCCGGCGAAACCGCAGATACCCTGGCGGCTCAGCGAAAAGCCCGGGAAAACGGGGCCCACTGTTTGGGAATCACCAACGTTCGAGGCGCTACGCTTTCCCGGGAAGTGCACAGCATACTCCTTCTCAAGGCGGGGCCGGAGATCGGCGTGGCCGCTACCAAAACCTTCATGGGGCAGCTTGGGGTGCTCTATCTGCTGGCCCTCTATCTGGGAGCCTGCCGTGGAACCCTTCCGGAACATGAAGAGCGTTCTCTGGTGGAGGAATTCATTCAACTCCCTTATCGGGTGGAAAAGGTACTTGCCCGGGGGGAAGAAGTAGCGGAAATCGCCAAGGAATATAGCGGATACGCGGACTTTCTCTATCTGGGCCGGGGGATATCCTATCCCGTAGCCCTGGAGGGGGCGCTGAAACTCAAGGAAATTTCCTACATCCATGCAGAGGCTTACGCCGCAGGAGAGATGAAGCACGGTCCCATAGCGCTTCTCGATGAAAACGTGCCGGTCATGACGGTGATTCCCCGGGACGATCTCTACGAAAAAACCCTCTCTAATATCGAGGAGGCCCGAGCACGGAAAGCTCCTATTCTTGCGGTGGGAACCGAGGGAGACGAGCTGCTGAAAAAGCATGCCAGCCACGTCTTTCACGTGCCCTGGACCCATAGCGAACTTACGCCCTTTCTCACGGTACTTCCCCTGCAGCTTTTCGCCTACTACGTGGCTCTCGAGCGGGGATGCGCCATCGACCAGCCTCGAAATCTCGCCAAGAGCGTTACGGTGGAATAGTTTCGCTCTTGCGGAAAGAACCTATAAAAAACCCCCGAAGAGTTCTTCGGGGGTTTTTTTCATACTCCTGGGAAAAACCAAATGGCCCATAGGTTGCCGATAAAATGGTATGCTATGGAGGGTGTTATGGTTTGGAATTCCTCTCGAAGCTGGGCCATGAAGAGCCCCGGGAAAAAGGTGGCCAGAAAGATGGGAGATGTGCGGAAAAACATATGAGAGCCCGCAAAGATGGCAGCACTCAGAATTACTCCGGATAGGGGCGAAAGCCATCGGCGCAGAAGGGTCTGGAGAAATCCCCGGAAGAAAACCTCTTCCACCACCGCCGCAGTAAGTCCTGCAGCGGCGTAGGAAAAAAACTGCAGGGTTGTTACTTCTCGAGGGAGATTATCTCCGGGCCAGTTCATGGCAACCACCGTAAGAGGGAGCAGGCTGGCGGCACAGTACAGGAGCAGCTTCAGAGTAATCTCCCGATTCCATCGAAAGAAAAGCCCATAGGATTCGTAGGGTTCTTTCCGGAGATAGCACCAGGCAAAGGGGCCGTAGAGCATGAGGATGGCTGTAAAGGTTTGGGTCATGGATTATCGAGGCCTCTCTTCGGAAGGGATGTCCTCGGGAGGAGTCTGTGCGTTTTTCCCCAAAGGGGCCTCCCGTGCAGCGAGATACACTATACCATAGAGAAGCCCCGGAGGAAGCAACAGAGATATGCCTGCCCACCAGGGAACCAGAATCATCAGTAAGAAGAAAGCCCCAAACATAAAAACGCTCCAGCATATCCAGAAGAAGCAAGGGCGTTTTTGGCGGTTCAGGGCGAGAAAGGAGGTCGCGAGAAGCAAGGTGGAAAGCAGGAAGAAAGCGCCGTAGTGCCAGAAAAAGAGGGTGAAAGGGATGTTCCTCATAAATTCCGGTTTTTATTCTTACACCGCCGCAGCTTTGACGGAGCAGGAGGAGCAAAGACCGTGGAAGTAGATCTGGGTGGCACTGATGGTATTCTGGGAGCAGGTTCCCTGTTGGAGTGTCTGGAATACCGACGAGGGAACAAAGACATCTTCTACTCTGCCGCAGCAGGAGCATCGGAAGTGAGCGTGGGGAGTGGGGTTCGAATCGATGAGAATTTTTTTCTCGTCGATGGAAAGTATTTGCACAAGCCCTGCGTCCGCAAGAACCTGGGCGGTGCCGTAGATGGTGGCGTACGAAATGGTGGGGAAGTCCTTTTTCAGCTCCTGATAGATCATTTCCGCCGAAGGGTGATCTTTACGTCCATGAAGGAGTTTAAGAATGCTGATCCTTTGGGCGGTTATTTTAAAGCCTTTGTTCCGTAAAATATGTACACCGTCATCAACGTTCCACATGGGGAATCCTCCTTGAAAAATAGTTCTTTATTGGGTAGGTTTACATCAGAGGTTTTGGTAGGTATTTAAAATGCTTCTCTTGTTAAAGTCATTTTGATGAAGCTAGAGAGAGTATAATGGGAAAGCTCTATTTTTGCAATCCTTGAAAGGAGGTTCCCTTATATAGATTTTACATGAATACAAAAGGGATTCTGAAGGGCCCTGGTAGCTCCTGCGGCGGAAATGCTCTTTTTTGGAAGAACCTTTCGTTTTTCGAAAGCCCGGAAGAATGGCCCTAGTTGCAGAAATTTTTCTTCGATTTCAGGGTTTCCCCCCTATTGAGAGGAAAAATGCGAAAAAGCTGTTCGCGGATGTGTGTGGCTATGTGTAGTTGCGTGCGAGGAGGGATGGTTTTTCATGCAAGAGATGGATCGGAGCGCAAACGCCGAATGGAAAGGAGAAGAACCAAGGAGTCGCGACTTTCGTTCCTTTGGTGGCAGAGTCGTTTCGGAGCGGGCTGCCATATTTTTTTTGGGAATCATTGCCATTATTGTAGTTGGAGCCTTTCTCAAGTCTGCTCAGGGGGTATTTCTTCCCTTCGTTATCGCCTTGTTGATATCGTACATTCTTGCTCCTCCGGTGCGATTTCTCCATAAGTTTGGGGTGCCCACGTCCCTTATCGTGGTGATTATGCTGGGGATTCTCTCGGGAATTTTATTTTTAGGCATTATTTATCTCAATACGAGCCTGGTGGCGTTTTCCACGGAAATACCGGATCTCCAAAGGCGTTTCGTTATCATGGGGAAAGAGATTTCCGAATCCGTGAAAATTGTGCAGTTTCTGTGGAAGAATCTGGCGGATAACTTTGACGTGGGCAGTAAGATAACTCTTCAGATCGTTACCCTTTCACGCTCGCTTTTCTCCATCGTTTCAAAAATGCTCCTGGTGGTGGTTTTTCTCGTGTTTCTCCTTGTGGAAGCTCCCTACTTCGAGGCGAAACTTCGAAAGGCCCTGGCTCGGAAAAATGCCGAGAAGGTGCAACATATCACGGAGACCATTACGATACAGATCGGCTACTATCTGGGGCTTCAATGCATTATAAGTGCGGTTACCGGATTTCTTGCCTGGGCTATTCTTGAGTATATAGGAGTCAAGTTCGCCCTTACCTGGGGAGTGCTTACCTTTCTTCTGAATTTCATTCCTACCCTGGGTTCCGTGGCGGCATCAATTCCTCCGATTCTTATCGCGGCAATTCAGTTTTATCCGAGCTACAGCCAGGTTCTGGCCACGGCTCTTTCTCTTCTCATTCTCCAACAGATCATGGGAAATGTATTGGCTCCCCGAATCTTAGGGGACCGGCTCAATCTGAGCCCTGCCCTGATCCTCTTCTCCCTTCTTTTTTGGGGATGGCTCTGGGGTATTCCGGGGGCTTTGCTTTCGGTACCCATCACCTCGGCGATAAAAATCGTTTTCGAGAATGTGCGTCTCGTTCAGGGCTTTGCGGTGCTCATGGGCTCGGGAAGACAGTATGCCAAGGAAGATGAAGGAAAGTAGGTTTTCTTCCGCAGTAAGAAAATGATCGTAAACTCTTTCAAGAAAACACGCAGATTCCCCGCATCGGATTCCGAGGCGGGGAATCTTGCATCCGAAGTACTTCATCAGGATGACCGAGAATGTCGCAGATGATTTGAGAAACTAGGTACTTATTTCCCCGTCATTCTCTCCGTTTATTGCATTACCATAAACCCGAACCCGCTCTTGCAAAACCCCATTTTCCCGTCTATAATGACATGCGCTGTATTGGGGTGTAGCCAAGCGGCAAGGCAGGGGACTTTGGATTGTTAAGCTTTGGAGACCTTAGGAAAGCCCTTGCAAACACTCACTTTCTCGGTTTCGATAGGGAAAAAGTAGGCAGATAACCCCTTTTCCCATACCTTACATTTCACCTTTTTAACAGCCGTCTTCCTCACGCCAGAGGAGGGCGGTTTTTTTGTGTTTTCCGCAGCATCAGAACACCCCCTTTCCCCCTCAAACTTTCCGAAAAATACCTACCAAGTTATCCACCGAGATATCCACAGATATTGTGTTCCCTTAAAAAAACACAACATATATAGTGCTAAAGTCTCTTGCGGTTTAATTAAGAGCGAGGCACAATAACATTGGTTGCTAGATGTAAACTACAAGTGCAACGGGGCTAAGATTTACAAGATTTAATGATAAAAGAATAGCCCACAGCAGGACACTTTCGTTAATATTGTTTTTGGAGAAAACCTATTGACGAAGGAGCCC
>Ga0334898_1000379_pt1 | contig 73469 bp, 53 predicted proteins | sample GraSluR3_MG_10_FD_207228 | JGI IMG/M metagenome (GOLD analysis project Ga0334898, IMG submission 207228) | Sludge microbial communities from methane-producing bioreactor in Wageningen University, Netherlands - Granular Sludge_3_08-R3 | ecosystem: Engineered > Bioreactor > Anaerobic >... | reverse complement strand
CGTCGCCGAAATCCCAGTTCCACTGCAGGATGTTGGTGGATGAAGCGGCGTTGAAGCTGAGCTCGCCGCCGCGGCAGATGGCATTGCCGGGGGCGATGCCGAAGCTTGCCACGGGCAGCTCAAAGACTTCAAGCAGATGGGAGACCGTATCGGCGCAGGCCCCCATATTCGTAGCGATAAGGGTGACATTGTATAACCCGGCGGCATTGTATGAATGCCCCGTAATTTGTCCGTTCCCCACGTTGCCGTCGTCAAAATCCCACACCCACGAATTGATCACGGTAGTGGCAGTGCCATCGAAAGTGATCCATTCGTCCACGCAAAGCGAATCCGGCGGGATGGTGGTGAAATCTGCTTCGGGCGAATCCGTGATGGTCAGGATCATGGTAGAGGAGTCATTCGCACAGGGCAGTTTGCCATAGGCCACGAGGGTGAGCGCGACGGGGCCAAGTTCTCCGACCGCAGGGGTATAAACGGGGATCAGCGAATTGGGATCATTAAAGGTCCCCGCCCCGCCTATCCACCGCAATGAGTCAAAACTGACTGCCGACGGAAGCACTGCCGATGAAATGAAATTGAAGTTGTAACCCTCGCAGATCCCTTCATCCGATCCGGCATTTGCAGCGGCCGGCTCTAATACGATATGCGGATAGACCACCGTGTCGGAGCATACCACGAGCATCACGTTAAACGTATCGTAGGTAGCATAAACATGGGAAACATCCTGCCCGACGGCGGTGTTGCCGTCGCCGAAATCCCACAGCCAGTCGGTAAAGGTAACGTTGCCGATGCCGTTGAATGAAACCATATCCCCGAAACAGCTTGGCGAAGGCGACATGCTAAAGTCAACGCTGATGTCGACCACCTCGCGCTGATGGATGGTGGTGTCGAGGCAGCCGTTGTTGTTGGTCACCACGAGCATGACGTTGTAGGTGCCCGGGTTCAGATAAGTATGGGTCACATTCTGCCCCGCAGCAAAGTTGCCGTCGTCAAAGTCCCAGTCCCAGCTCACAATATCGGCCGATCCGGTGCCGGAAAAATAAATGGGCTCGTTCACACAGTTGGTGTCGTTGGGCGAGATGGTAAAGTCGCATACGGGCAGCTCAAAGATGGTAACCTGCTGTGTCACCGTATCGCGGCAGCTGTTTTCATTATACACATGCATACTCACAATGTATGTTCCCGGACCGGAATAAGTATGCGTAAAGGATGTTCCGTTGGTAGTGGTTCCATCGCCCAGGTCCCAGTATCTTTCCTGAATAATACCGGTACCCTGATCTGTAGTATCGGTGAATGTAAGGATGGTGCCGTCGCATACCGCATTCCCGGGTGTGATCTCAAAGCCTGCTACAGGGAGGGGAAAGACTTCAATTGCCTGTTGGATAGAATCCAGGCATCCATCTGTATTTTCAACAAGAAGCATTACAGTATATATACCGGATGTGGCATAAAAATGTGATGGAGCTGACAAAGTTGATGTATTACCATCTCCAAAGTTCCATTGCCAATCGACGATGGTCGTCGTTGAGGTATCCTGAAATGCGATGGCTTCCATGGTACAGAGTGAATCCCCTGGTGTGATAGTGAAGCCGGCCTCGGGGCCGTCCAGGATGGTCAGGTCCATATAGGACGTATCATTGATACATGGTTGCATGCCGTAGGCGACAAGCCATAGTCTTACTACACCCAGTTCTCCAGCCGCAGGTGTGTAAACAGGGATCAAGGCAGTATCATAATTAAATGTCCCGGTCCCGCCAAACCAGAGCAGGGAATCCGCATTAGTAGTATCGGGCAACAGGGCTGAATTGGTGAAGTCCCACTCATGATACTGGCAGACAGTTTCGTTGGAGCCTGCATCGGAATATGCCTGTGGCATTACTAGTACATAAAATACTGTTGAATTTGCAGCTGTACAACCATTTTCATTAATGTAATTGATACTTACACTATGAGATCCAAAATCATTCCAGATCACCGAAATAGTATCGGTTCCTAATCCTGAAATTATGGTACCTCCTGAAGAAATGCCCCATGAATAAGCGGACATGCCAGGTTGGGTTGTATACAAATATTCTGAATTGTTGGAACATGCACTATCGCTACCAATAATTGTTGGCACAGGTAAGGGGTTGACAAAAACATTTACTGTGTCTCTTGCGACACAACCATTGTTATTGATGACCTCTACCCAGTATTCGCCTGTACTATTCACTGTAATGGCAGAAGTAGTTGCGCCGGTATTCCATAGATATGAAACATAAATTCCGGGATCTAAAGTAACGGTATTGCCTTCGCAAATGCTTGTGTCAGGCCCTAAATCAGCAGTAGCCATAGGATACATTCCTATATAAATAGTATCCATAAGCGTGCAATAATTCCCACTAACCACGCATGAGTAATAACCACTGTCCAGTATTGTATAGTAACGGTTGGTATCAACAAGGGTCCATGAGCTGTTGATCAATTTATACCATTCGTAAGAGGTCATGTTGGAACCACCATCAAGTATCATACTATCTCCAGGACATATATTGGCATCAGCACCAAGATACAGGCTGCTGTAATCAGAAAAGAAACCATATTCGGCACTGGCTCCGGTTTGATGCAAAACACCCAAATGGAATTTCCCTATAGTATTTGAAATTGTATTCGGGCCAACAGGTATTTCCGAGGTAGTATACTGATTTTTAGAATAAACCCACTCATTATTAGTACCTGGAACAACATCAAAATCTGCCCCGGTTATTATAGTAGTGGACCCGTTTAAAACAAAACTGTCCTGATTGCCATTTCGTGTAAGAATCAATAAAGCGAAAGTGTTGTTGTTAGTGCGATTAAATCCGATTTGATCGGAACCGGTACAGGAGTCCTGTGGCAAAATTGATGCCCCAAATTCGTTATTGAAACCAGAAAGATGCATCACATAAACTGGTTTCGAAGCCTCCAGGTATACAGTATTTTCAGTAGTCGGAATCTGATATGAAAACAAGCCTGAAGAATTGATAGTTGTGGCAGGAGTAGTACTTCCATTTAAATATATATCCGTATTATCTTTTGTGCCACACACATAAATATGTTCATTGGCATTAGCCCATCCGCTAATGGCAATATACTCCACTCCAAGAATATTTGTCGGTATGCTCTGATCACCAACAATGTCATATGCTCCATTCTCATATATACTATCATCCTGCCATGTAATTGCAATAGGTTTGTCGGATGTGATATATGAGCCATTCAGGGTGCGTTGTGCTAATGTACTGATTGCCCTGCATGAGTATGTTTCACCTCTGTTTAGTGTTATAACAAATGATTCTCCGGCATTGTGTCCGATAATATCATCACTTGGCGTAATCGTAATCGTTGTATTGTCTTCAGTGGCAACAATTTCGAAAGATTCTTGCCCGACCTGATTCCTGTAATTATTCTGTGAAACAATATAAAACTCGTTCCCAAGTGCATTTTTCCCTTTCAATGAGAAGATTGCCGGATTATTTGTATGGGCACATTCATAATATGCTGTCACATCATTATTTGCGACCAATAGCAAGCCCCGGTTAAGAACCTGATCAGCAGGAGTATTTTCAATTATATTAAGCCAAGGCGTGAGATTAATGCTAAGTGTGGTATTGGGAGCTATGGTTTGTGTAATAGGTGTAAATGATGGATTGGCGGGCATTCTGAGATTTATTTCGGTTTCATTCTCCATTGCAGATATACGCATGAAAATAGGACTATCACCATGGCTTGCTGCAATATCAGGTGCTACAAACCAAAACTCATCGTCGACTTGTGCAAACAAAGCAAGAGGAAACATTATGAGGATAATGATAAGAAACCTAAAGCAATGTTTAAATTTCGAGGTCACAATTTATTGTTTTAATTTCTCCCTCTTTTGGTGTTCATTTTCATCACAAATATAACAATATAAAAACAGCCATGAACACCTTGCATATGCCGGTCGAAATTGACCACCCTTAGCAATTGACAATAAATGAATAATGGAAGCCTGATGATTACGGCCTGATCTGGCAACATATTCCGCCCCGTCTATTAAGCACTGACGGTGTCATCCCGCATCGTCCTCCGAAGCCTTTCATTCTTCTCCGGGGCTTCGGATGATGAGAAGCGAAGGAGGGGAGGGATGATATGATCCACCTACGTTTAAGCTACGGTGGATAAGAGTGACAAGGCCCCCGGCGAATTGCAGTAAATTGACTTAGTGCACCTTTTGGCGTTTTGCAGAACATTGGCAGAAAACAACCCCATCCAGCATCCATAATCATTTCCGCGAAAGCAGGAATATCGCGCCGGATGCTTTGGTGGCGTAAGTCTTCAACCGGCCTATTGATTGGGATTGTTTGAAATGAAGAATTCCAGGAACTCTTTGTGAATGACATCTACCAGGATATTCGTATCATATTCTTCAATGGTCTTGCCCATATAATGTCCGATAAGACCATGGTAAAAACCCTCCACCTGCTCCAGGAAGTCCTCCAGCTCTGAAGCGGAACAATTCAGGTTGTAGAATTCTTCGATCAAAAATGGCTTATCACTTTGGTTGTTCAATACATAATTGACACTGGCTGTAAGATCATTTGAATTTGGATAAATATGTGTACTTAATATGTCGAAATGGGAGGCAATGGAGTTTATCGGCCCCAAAGGCAACAGCCCGACAGTAATCATGGTAACTTCGTCTTCCAGTCGAATGACAGCTGTCATTTCATCTGTCCAGGAACCAATCGTTTCCCAGTAGGTATTGTCGGGATCTATGGATATATTCTGGATAAATTGATATCCGCCAAACTGCCCGTTTTCCGGATACCAGCTGCAGGTGGCAGAATCAGGATGGCATCCGACGGCCACAACGGGTTCGTTGATGAGGTCATAGGCAAATACACAGGAATGCTCTTTTAAGGTAGCCGCCACTGTTTGCCAGAAGAGTTTTTGTGTTTCCCATCGCCCGTAATCATCCAGTTCGTCATACCATGGCTGTGCATCACTCAGCCTGTAGGCCCCCAAACCTGTCACGATCAGGTAGAGGTCATTGTCTTCAGCAATATGCGCCAGCCTTTCCAATCGCTCCAATGAGGTTGTATTCGGCGTAGTGGTGTTTTTCATGAACTTTACATATTGCAGATGAATGCGTACGGTATTGGCCCCGTATTCTTTCATCTCCTTAAAATCTTTCTCAATGATCTCCCACGCATCCTCCATCATCCAGTAATCTTCAATAAGATCAACCAGGGCAGGATTGGTATAATTCAATCCCCAGGGGAAAAAGGGATGTCCGTTCTCATCAACGAATGTTGTGTCTGCAAAGCCGGTTATCTTGGGGAGCGGCACCGTATCCGGAATAAACATGGCATCATAAAATATTATACTGTCGATATCAATAATTGCATGTTGCCAGATTACACTGTCATCCTTAATCACATACATGGTGTCGTACTGGGATTTCGATACAGTTACCATGAGCAGGAAAAGTGTTGCGAGAAATAGTTTTCGCTTCATCATCGATTTTCTTTTCATTATTGTTTGCAGACCTTAATGATTCTTTGTTCTGTCTGGTTGCGGAAGCGGCAAATGTAGATGCCCTTGCGCAGTTGACTCATATCGACCGTAAAAATGTCAGAACCTGACAATTGTTGTGTATTTATCAGTTTGCCGTCAATACTCATGATATCCAGTGTTCCGCCGGGTAGAGCGGTTGCTGACAGGTCGATTGTCAACTCACGGATTACAGGGTTCGGGTATATTTTTATAAGATGATTGACTGTTTCTTCGGGATCAATCCGTACCTGGGTGGAGTCTGAAAAAATCAGGTACCGCAAACTGCCCAGTGTGTAGGCATCACTGCTGTTATCAGCCAGCTTGATCCTGAGCTCACCCGGCAGGAAATGTAAACTGGCTATATGGCTCAAAGAATAATTGGTTTGATTATCGGCGGTATCTTTTACATGCATTGACTGCGCCTGCAGATCAGATATTCCGGCCGCGGCCAGGGAAAAAATAAATAAAACCAGTACCGGGTATCGCATGGGGGCCTTTTTATGCTACCAAATATAGAAAATTTTGATTATACATGCTACTCTCCAATAAATGATATGTCAGTAAGTGGTAAAGAATCGGGGGTGTATAGCATGGGTAAAAGGCCGGAAATATTGCCGGAAACGCCTTTCCGCATGCCGGCATCACATGCCGCCGTCTTCTCCGTCGTCGCCGGTGATTGTCAGGGCGGGATTTTTCCTGAAATTATTCCAGCGGTATGTCAGCGTGAGGGTAACCACCCTCGATTCCGGTTTCCGGTACTGGTACGAATCGAAAGATACCCCGCCCGAGTAAGTCTCCCATTGGCGGCTTGCCAGGATATCTGACACTTTGAGGGTGACACTGAAATTTCTCTTGAAAAATTCCTGCCTGGCTGTGAAATCCGCATAAAAATAACCTTCGGAACGGCCCTGTGCCGTTACGCCGGGGCCGTTGTAGGCGGCATTCACCTGGAAATAGGTGTGCGAAGGCAGTTTGAACGAAACGATCATTCGCCCGTCCCAGTTGTTGCTGCTGCGCAGATCGGCCGTTTCACCGGTGAGGTCTTCAACCTGATAATAGTAAAATGTTCCGGAAAGATTCAGGTTAAACCATTTCGCAACATCATAGATGATGGCGGATTCGATGCCGAGCGACCGGTCCTCGTTCAGGTTAACGAATTCGTTGAGGAACAAACCCGATTCGCTGTCATAATTGGTGATACGGGTAATTTTATCGGTAGTATTCCGGTAATAGGCCTCGATGCTGAACGAACCGGCTTTCAGGCCCCGCAGGAAGCCCAGTTCGTACGAATCGGTGTATTCGGGCAAAAGTGCGGGGTTTCCAACCCTGCGCGTACTTTCGTCAACATAGGTTACAAAAGGCTCCAGAAAATAACGTCTCGGCCTTTCGATACGCCTGCTGTAACTGCCCATAAACTGGTTGAGCTTGTTGATGCTTTTTGAAATATGGACGGAAGGGAAATAATCAAAACGGTCGACCAGAAAACTTTCATTCGTGTTCAGCACCTCAACCTCGCGGTAGGTGTATTCTCCCCTCAGCCCCAACTGGTATTGAAAACCACTGATTTCATGCCTGAAGATGCCATAAACGGCATGGATATACCTGTTGAAGGTGGTGTTTTTGCTGTAAAGATCATCCCGCACCCAAACAGCCTGGCTGTTATCATAGGTTTCAAGGTAATATTCCTCATCCTGGCTGCCATGCCTGAAATGATAGCCGGTTTCTATCTTTCCGCTTTCCGATACCGGCTTTGTATAATCCGTTTCGATGCGATAATGTTTTGACGGGCCTTCTTCCATCGATCGTAAACGGAACGGATCAAGCGGAAGCGGATTCCAGTCCTGATCGGTGTCCTCCTCACGTTTTTGCTGTTTTTCCGTTCCATCCCGGCCGGAGTGAAAGGCAAAAATCCTCAATTGGTGACCTTTCTGCCTGAATTGTTGCAGGTAGCTTGCATGAACACTGTAAAACGACCGGTCCCAGCTAAAGGCATTGCTGTCGGTGTAATAACGGTTGAAGCCTGCCAGGGGCGTGTAATCATGGATTTTTCTCTGATTATCCCAGCCATGGCCGCCTGTCCCGTACTCCCCGCCAAACGAAAGGGTTGTTTTTTCATTCAGGTAATAATCCAGGCCTCCCTTGAAATTAAGGCCATGGCTTTTTCTTTTGGCTTCATTATCGGCATCCCTGTAATCGGTGGTGTCGCCCCTGTATGTTTCCCTTGTTTCCGTTCCTGTCCCCGAGAACATGCGCCGGTGCCAGTCGATGCCTCCGTAAAAATTGAACTTTCTTGTTTTATAGTTCAGGTATAGGTCGGCTCCGTATTTTTCGCCGGTGCCGGCCATGAGGTCGGCCACTCCGCTAAATCCCCTGAGTTTTTCTTTTTTAAGGTTGATATTGATGATGCCGGCGGTGCCGTCGGGATCATACTTCACCGAAGGATTGGTGATGATCTCTATGGTTTCGATGGTGCTGGCCGGGATTTGCTGCAAGGCTTCATTGCCGTCGAGCACGCTGGGTTTCCCATCAATGAATACCACAAAATTGGAACTTCCCCTCAGGCTTACATTCCCGTCGATGTCGACCCTCACCGATGGCGATTTTTCAAGCACTTCGGCAGCTGAGATCCCGGTGTTGGAAATGTCCTGGCTTACATTGATCACTTTCCGGTCGAGCTTGTATTCGGTGTAGGTACGTTCCGCGGTGATCTCCGTTTCGGTAAGCTGTATGGCCGAAATGCTGAGCTTGACGGGGCCGAGGTTGATTTTCTGCTGTTCTGGGGAAATGACGATCCTGTCGATGGTCCTTTTCGCATAACCGATAAACTGTATAACAAGGTAATATTCCCCGTCGGGAATGTCGTTGAGCTCAAAATAACCTTTATTGTCTGAAATGGCTCCCGTAACCAACGAGGAATCATGGGCCGCGAAAAGCGCGATATTGGCAAACTCAACAGGCATGCTGCTGGCCGAGTCGGTCACCATCCCGCTCAGTTTCCCACCCGGACCCGCAGGCCCTTCCGCCAATAAGGGAACGATACCCGTGAACAGGCAGGTTAATATGATAATGATGTTCTTTAATCTCATCCGGATTCTGCTCTTACCTTTTTACGTGATGATTACCGGAGCATTTCAGTATAACAAAGATGCATAATTTATGTCAAAATAGCTGCCAAACCACCGGAATAAAATAACGGAATACTGTTGAAATCGCCTTTAAACAGGTTTTTAGTATATATACTTCAATATCTGATTAAGATAAGGATATTGGTTTTTGCAGTGAATACACCGGATTGTTATATCTTTGGAATTCATCCTGCTTGTATGAAAAAAACATCCCGGCTGATTATACTGTCCTTGTCTGTATTTTTTGCATTCCCTCAGGCGTCTGTAGCCCAGGGTAGCTGGGAACAGTTGGAGGTGCCTGCTGCAAACCATTTGCGGTCGGTTTATTTTACCGACAGCCTGTATGGCTGGGCCGTTGGCGATACGGGCACGATCATCCACACTTCCGATGGAGGCCTCAGCTGGGAAGTGCAGAGCAGCCCCACTACGAATAACATCATGGATGTGTTTTTTCTTGACCGCCAGCGGGGATGGGCATCATCATGGAATTTCAGCGGCTTTTACGGGACTTTATTGTTGAAAACGGACAACGGCGGGGCCGACTGGATAAGTGAAGAATTTCCGATCGGAAATATTTTCATCCATTGCATTCTTTTTCTTGATTCCCTTACGGGATGGATAGGGGCCAGCCCTCATGCACTGGCCCGGACTACCGACGGGGGACAGACCTGGGCACAGGCGGCTATCGATACCAATGCCCTGGCCTTCTTCCCGGTCCTGGAAATCCAGTTTTTTGACGATCAGTATGGCTATGCCAGCGGGGGAATGTTTGATATTGCCGGGGTAACCTGGCGCACTTCCAACGGCGGCGATCAATGGTATCCCATCAAGCCTTCCGATGCGCCTGCCGATGAGGTTCACGGACTGCATGTTTTTGATTCCCTCAGGGTATTGGGGGCCGGGGGCGACCCCGACCTGGGATACGGGGTTGGCATGATCCGTACTTCCGACGGCGGTGTAAACTGGGATTATGAAGAACTGTCAATGCCGGGCAATGCCTTCGATATCGACTTCAGGAACGAGTACGAGGCCTGGGCGCCCCTGGGGCCGGGACAAAAACTTGTTTACAGTCTGGATACCGGCTATACCTGGACAGCCGTGCCGACACCCGGCGGGACAGCCATCTTCGATATGTGCTTTCCCGATTCCATGCATGGGTTTGGCGTAGGATACCATGGCGCCATGATCCGCTATATTCCCGCTTCTGTGGGAATTGCACAACCACCTGGCCATGATCACGGACATATGGATCTGAAAATTACGGCATCCCCGAATCCTTTTCGCGACCGTTGCCTGATTGTTGTAAGCGGGTACGGCCGGGGGGCCGGAAGTAAAAACCCCCTTACCCTTGAACTTAGTTTTTATGATCAGTACGGGATGATGGTCGAACGGCAATTGTTCCATTCATTGCCTGAAAACGTCCTTGAATATATGTTTTACGGCTCTTCATTGCCTGCCGGGATATACTTTTGCAGGGCCGTGGCACAGGGCATCCGTCCCGGTATATCAGCCGCCACCGCTAAAATAGTATTATGGTAGCACCAGCATCTTGCGGCTGATCGTTTTCCCCCTGAACGTTAGTGAATAGAGATATACGCCTGCCGGGATCCCGTTCGCAGCGGCATCGAACACGATTTCATGATCACCCGCCTCCTTCCACTCATCAACCGCCGGGAATTGAAAACTACCCTGAAGATCGCGTATTCTGATGTGTACCCTTCCCGCTTCATCCAGCCTGTATGCGATCCGGGTCTGATTGTGAAAAGGGTTTGGATGGTTTTGTTCCATTACCAAGAGCGGCTTATGAATAGTTTCTTCGATGGCATCCAGGGATGTGAAGTCGATGGGGACCGTCCATATCTGGTAAATCCCGCTCGAATTGTCCATCCACACCGGCCATAGGGTCGTATGTGTGGAAGTAAGGTCGATGTTGTCGCCCTGGTATCCCTGTCCGAGCCCGCCAATGGGTTCGGGGCGGTAACGATGGTCGCTGATCTCATATTCCTTCCAGCTGAAGCCGCCGTCGGCTGAGCGTGCCAGGAAGACACCCGCCGAATCACCTGTCGTGTTGCGATCGTCGTAAAAGATAGCATTGACAACCCCGAAGCGGTCGACATGCACGGCAGGGAAATATTGTATCTTTCCATTGCTGACCATATCCTGGTTAACGCGCACCGGTCCCGACCAGCTCTGTCCGCCATCCGTTGAACGGTTCAGGATAATGTCAGGATCGCTGCCGGCAGGGGCCAGGTCCTTCTGTCCCGTCAGCACGTATATCCACCCGTAGCGTTCACCCTGGCAGGTGTCGACGGCAATAACGGGCAGCCCGTTCACCCTGATGTTGCCTTTTTCTTCAAGCTTTCCGGTGATGCCTTTAACCGGGTAGGCGTTTTCGGTAACATTCCAGTTGCTGCCCCCGTTCAGGGATAAGCCAAATCCGATATAGACCTCGCTGAAGGGCGACACATCGGTTACACCTGCCCAGCATACGTATACTTCGCCTCCCGGCCCGATGCAGATGTCGCCGCCGGCACTCCGGTTGGGAGGGTTGTTGATCTGAAGGGGCGGGCTCCAGCTGATGCCGCCGTCATCCGTCCAGGATATCATCATCGGGAAAGGCGGTGCAAACTTGACCCAGGCGGCATAGGTCCTGCCATAATAAGGACTTGACGGAAAGATGTCGGAAGCAAGAACAGCCCGCTCCAGGTCGTCGGTCGAGATCACCTGCTGCACCGACCAGCTTAAACCCCTGTCGTTCGAATAGTGCGAAAAGAGCCCGCTGAATGGAGGCCTGCCAATCCTGCTGAGGATAAAGGTGCCGTTCTTGTCGATGGCAATGCCAGGGTCGCCGCCGTGAAAGGCGATGGGCTCGCCACTGCAGGTGTCGCTGCCATACCAGCTGTCGCCCCCGTCGGTGGAAACATAGATGCCTTCGCTCACAAAGAAAGGGATAAAGGTCAGGGTATTACAGGAAGCAAAGAGCACATTGTCGTCGGCAGGGCTGTTAACGATAAAAACTTCGGTTTGGCTTACATTACTGGGAAATATCCGGAAATTCTCACTCAGACCGGGATAAATGTGAGGTGATGATCCGGGCTGGGCCAAAAGCTTTCCGGCTGTGAGGATGAGCAGAAACTGAACGCAGAGGATTGTTTTAAACATCTGATGAAGGATTCACTGAGTATAGCGTTAAAAGCGATAACCAAAATTAATTGAAACGAAAAAATTCCGGGGCTCCCCGGCTTCGTAAAACCTCCCGTCGGCCGAATTGGTATTGGTGAAACCGACATAAATTTGGTTGAGCATATTATTCAGACTGCCCGAGAGCAGCATGTTGAATTTGCCAAACACCATATCAAGTCCCAGAACCGAATTCAGCAGCTTATAGGCATCTGTTTTGTCGCTGTTGGCATCGTCGACCCACAGCCCGCTCACGCCCATATAGCTCATTTTGGCGAATGCGCTCAGGTTTTTGTGGAATGGATATGCATATGACAGCGCCAGGTAAAGGTTATGCTCGGGATAACTGGGTACGATGTTGCCGGCAAAATCCCTTTCCTCTTCAATGATGTTTCCTCCCTGGTCGAGTTCAATGTTTTTCGCGATATAGCTGTCATACCTGAAATGCGAGTAGGTGTATGCAAGGGTGAACTGCAGGTTCCGGTATATTTCGAGGCTGCTGCCCAATTCCAGCCCGCGGCGGTTGGTTTTGGCGGCATTCCTGAAGAAAACATCGCCGAAAACCTCAAAGGGGATGATCTCGTTGTTGATTTGGATATTGAATAAGGTGGCTTCGAAAAGGATCCTTCTGAGGAAATCGGATTCGTATCTGATCAGCGAGCCTTTGATCCCCAGTTCCAGGTTTTGCGACTCTTCGGCTTTCAGATCCTTGTTATAAAGGTGGGCCGGATCCAGGCTTTCCAGTTCATTTTTTGCCGGACTGTCGAAGCTGTAGCCATACGAAGTATATAGGGCCATCCAATCCGTAAGCTTATAGTTCATCGCCAGCTTTGGCGTGAAGGCGGTAAAAAGCTGCTGGTCGTATCGCGATGGCAGGGTCTCTTCGCGCAGTTTATAACTAACATTATCGTAACGCCCTGTCAGGAGCACGAACATTTTGTTTTGAAGGATCTCAAACTGGTTGGAAATATAAAAACCCGTATTGCCAATTTTTTCGTTGACAAGCTGATTCAGCTGATCACCTTTCTGACCGTTGATGTTGTCATAATTTTCTATCCTGGCAGGCTGGAACAACAGGTCGCCGCCAACGGAAAACTCATTGGAAGAGCGCCCCAGCTTTGATTTGTTAACAAAGCGCCCCGAAACCCCCAGCCCGTTCCGGCTGATGATCCTGTAGTCGCGCGAGGTCCTTTCAAAGTATTTGATGGTGGCGTAGGTAGTGATCTCAACTTCGTTGTTCCCGGTCTTTCCCAGCCTGGCATTATACCTGATGCCCAACCGTCCTTTGGTCGAAAGCCTTTTCTGGTCGCGGTCAATGGAACGCTGGTCGGCCTGGTAAGGATCTTCTTCAAATTCTTCTTTGGTAAGAGAACCGGGCAGGCGGATCATCCCTTCAACAAAATAGAAGAGTATTTTCAGGCTTGTATTTTCCGAAGGCGTCGTTTCAACCACCGTGTTGAGGATATGCCAGTGTTCGCTGTTATGTTCGCGGTAACCATCGTAATGCTGGTAGCTGTATGTGTTAAGCAGGCCGTAATGATCAGTTCGCACGCCTGCCTTAATCCCGTTCCGGCGGAGGCCGAATGACCCCATCTGGTTGAACTGGTAGCCAAATGAACGGTGAAAATCAATGTCGTTGATAAAATTAACCACACCCCCGGGGGCATTGGTATACAGCGATGAGGAATTTCCTTTGGCGATCTCGATCCTGCCAATGGAGTTGAAATCGATGGCTTCGATACGGGTTTGTCCGTCGGGTTCCGACTCGGGGATATCGTCCAGCAGTATGCGCACCCCCCTGATCCCTGAGTTGGATTTGCTACCGAATCCCCGGATGCTTATCCTTACGTCGTGGTTCCCGTAACGCGACTGCAGGAACATGCCCGGCACGGCAGCAAGAACGTTGTCGGCACCGCTTATTTTATCATACCGGAACTGGAGGTTGTTGATCCTGACAACACTGTACGGAATATCGATGATCTTTTTTGAGACTCTTGTCCCGGTGATCACCACCTCATCCAGTTCGCTGAACAAGGTATCGGCCGAAGGATAAACAAAAATGGTGTCCGGCTCTGTTTGCTGCGCGAAAGCCCCTGTTCCCGGAAGAAGGAGCAGGAACGACAAAGCAGCAATGAAGACGGCAACGGTTCTGGCCATGGCAATGATTCTGTTCTTTCAAAGATACGAAGAAACCAACAATACAGCAGGAACATGATGTCCTGGCTGGTGCGCATCAAAAGACAGGCTTTACGGGAATTTGCTCCCTGGCCGACAACTTCCTTTTCATGAATAAAAGGAAGTTGTCGTGCCGGGAAGAAATATGTAAAGAACCCTGTTTATTTGTTGATCACGAGCTTTTCGATCCACCTTCCGTTCTGGTTGTAAACATTCAGCATATATATCCCGCCGGGCTGGTCGCTGAGGTCGATACGGATTTTTTCAGTTCCGCTGAGCATGCGTTTGTCCTCTTCATAAACGATAACACCCGCATTGTTGTAAACCCTGATGTTTATTTCCGTTGGTTTCTTGGTGAAAAGTTGCAGTGTGAACGCACCCTGTCCGGGATTGGGGTAAATGCTGATGTTGCTGATGCCGTCCGGTTCGCCAATACCCGTGCAATCCTGGAACTCGATCATCACGGTGTCGCTGCCTGTACAATTATTGATGTCGGTAACAAAGGCGATGAACATATGTTCGCCAATGCCGAACCCGCTTGTGTCAACGGTGATGGTCGGGGTGGTTTGTCCGTCGGGATGCCACTCATAGGATACGGCATTGGGAGTGGTGGCATCGAGTAATACCGATTGGTCAGCGCAGAATGATGAGTCGGGTCCGAGCTCCGGCTGTGGAAGTTCATTCACGCCGATTGTCTGGTTGGCCGAATTCGTACAACCATGCTCATCAGTATAAGTATACGTGATGGTGTGTAAGCCGGGCCCTGCCAGTTCGGGATAGAACAGGCCGTCAATCACCCCGGGTCCCGCATATGTTCCGCCTTCGGGCATACCACCTGTCAGCGTAAAAGGTTCGGCATCAATGCAAACGTCTGCAAGGGGGTCGAAAAATACTTCTGGCAGGTCATTCACGGTTATCTCCTGCACACTGTCGTTGGAGCAGCCGTTAGCATCGGTATAGGTATAGGTGATCTCATGAGTACCGGGGCCGGCGGTCATCGGGTAAAACATATTGTTCACCACGCCGTTTCCGGTATATTCGCCTCCTTCGGGAGTGCCACCCGTCAGTACAAAAGGCGGATGGTCGATACAAACCGGGTCAAAGGCCTGCAGTCCCACTTCCGGCAGGGCATGGATCGTAAGGGTAATGGTTACGGGGCTGCTTTCACAGCCATTTACGGTCTGTGTTGCATAATAGGTATAAATACCCGGATTGGTCTGCCCGGTGGCAAGGTAATTACCGGTTCCCACCACATTGCCCAGGCCGGGATCGTCATACCACTGTATGTCTGTACCATCGGCATAAAGATCGGGGACGCTCTCGCCGAAACATACTTCTTCACCGGATCCTGCGGGAGGCGGCGGAAGAACGATCACCTCGATATAGTCGGTTTTGGTATTGCTGTTGCTGCCTGCACTGTTGGATGCGGTAAGGGTAACATCGTAAAGGCCGGGTGTGCCGTACAGGATGCCGGTAGGGTTCTGGCTGGTGGAGGTTGCGGGTGTGCCGCCCTCAAAAGACCAGTCCCAGCTGTCGGGCGATCCGGTCGAAGCATCGAAAAAGTCAATGGCAGTCCCTTCGCAGGGGCTCTGGTCGCTGGCGGTAAAATCAGCCGTCGGCGGAGCCATGGGTACCACCTCCACCGAGGCGGTACGGATATGGACAGGGGTGCCGTTGGGGCCTTCTCCCGTCAGGGTCAGTTCATAAAAACCAACAGGAACGCTTCCGTTTACCACGATCTCTATGGGTAATGTTCCGGGAAAAGAAGAAAGGGTATTGCCCGAAGGATAATTTACCGTGAAAGAACCTGAAGCAGGCGTTTCCATCACGGCTGTAAAAATTACGTCCTCATCCCAGAGCTTTACCGAAGGCACTTCGGCGCTAAAGGTGGCGATGCCCCCGGAAACAACACCGGTAGCCGGTGTAACGGCCATGGCATAATCGGGGAAATAGGCGGTGTAACTACCAAAACTGCCATTCCTGAAGTCGGCCCAGGTCGACATGGAGGTAACCGGGTTTGATACAATCCCGTTATAGTCGCCCTGGTACCTGGGTGTACCACCGCCACCGCAGGTGGTACAGTTGATCTTCATCTTCTGGTTGGAGATCATTTGGTTTTGAGCAAAACTCTGCCCTCCGTTGTCGGAATAGGTGGCGTAGATCAGGGCGCTGTCGCCGGTCGGGGTATCCCTTGTATCCATCCACTGCACATACAGCCTGCCCGTGGTGTAGTCGCACCAGGTGGCCGGATGCCATTGTGAGTTGTTGTTGGAGGGGAAGTCGTCGTTCACCACAACTTCCGATGACCAGGTGGCGCCGCCGTCGTCGGAGTACCTTGAAAAAATATCGGGTTTATAACCGTTGCCGGCAGGCTGGTTGGAAGCATAGATCAGGTAAAGCCTTCCACGGTAAGGCCCGTTGCTGTTGTCGGCCGTAATGAACGGATAGGGACGCGTACGCATATTCTGTACAGAGTTCCTGCCATTCACGTTGCTGCCTACATAATTGGCAAAATTCTGTGCCGACTTGTAGGTAAAGGTTTGTCCGCCGTCGAGCGACTGGTAAAAGGTATAAACCGAAGCGAAGGAGTTGCCAGAGTTGGTAACTACGTAAACAGCGCCACCATCAGTGCTCCCCCAGGCTCCCACACAAACCATCATGCCGGGAAGCGACTGTGTGCCAGGGGCAAAGGTGCTCTGGAATGAAGCCCCTCCGTTGGTGCTCCTGGCAAAGTTGCCAACACCGTTGTTGGTCATGGTGGTGTATACGTAATTGGCGTAAGGACCACTGGTCTGGTCAGCAGCCAGCCAGTTCTTGTCATTACCGGATATGGCAACCACAGGGCTTGACCAGGTCTGGCCGTTGTCGCTCGATTTAACGATCACACAACCCTGTATGGAACTGCCGTACATGTTTTCATAATACAGGTTACCGGCACCATCATAAGCAGTGAGCACATCACCCCTTACATAGTATCCACCCCAGGAAGGGTTGCTGTTAAACCAGTCGTGCCCGTTCATGGTGTACCGGGTTTCGTCAATATTGAAAGCAGTGAAATATTCACCCGGGCTGAGCGGGTTTTCACTGATGTGCCCTTCGGCAAAGTCGATGCCCAGATAGTAATTGTCATAACCGTCAACAGTGATAACAGTGCTGGGCATACGGTTCTGGCTTTGCATGTATTCAAGGAATTCGTCGGGGATCCTGTCGAGATTGGGGTCATCGCCCGACTGGGCGAATAAAAGATTTCCGGATGATGACAGGATCACGGCGGTCAGCAGGATGCTGAGAGCGTAAGTCAGTTGTTTCATGATATCTGGTGTTGGTTTGTATTTGGCTTTTCAGGCCGTAAAGTTACTTAATATAAACAACTGAGCCGGTAAATTGATCAGGAATACAGTAAGTTTTTTACATATGTAGAAGGGGAAACACATGAAGTCCCTGTTCATGAATTTCCTGAAAGTTGCCGAAACCGCTGGATTGCCTGTGAATGCGGCTGCGGGGGTTTGATGCTCGCTTAATACTAAACGGGCAGTCGTTTCAGCATATTGACTTCCTTTTCGCTCAGCATTCTCCATTTGCCCCTGGGGGTGTCTTTTTTGGTGATGCCTGCAAAAACGGTACGGTCGAGGCGGATGATTTTATAGCCCAGTGATTCGAAAAGCCTTCTGACAATGCGGTTGCGGCCTGAATGAATTTCCAGTCCGATTTCTTTCTTGTCCGTACTATTATCGATCCATGATATCTTGTCGACTTTAATGGGCCCGTCTTCGAGTTCCAGGCCATTTGCGATCTTTTCAAAATCGGCCCTGGTCAGTTTTTTGTCGAGTACAACATGGTAGATCTTTCTTACGCCATGCCTGGGATGCGTCAGCTTTTTAGCCAGATCGCCGTCGTTGGTAAATAGCAGTACGCCGGTGGTCATCCTGTCGAGCCTGCCAACCGGGTATATCCTCTCGTGGCATGCTTTCTCTACCAGTGCCATCACGGTTTTTCGTTCATGCGGGTCATCGGTGGTGGTGATGAAATCTTTGGGTTTGTTCAGCACCAGGTAACGCAGTTTCTCGCGCCTCAGGGCTTGTCCCCCTAACACCACTTTATCGGTGAAAAGCACTTTGGTGCCCAGTTCGGTTACGGTTTTGCCATTTACCGTAACCGTGCCGCTGGCGATGAGCTTATCGGCTTCGCGCCGGGAACAAACCCCCGCATCGGCAATGTATTTATTGAGCCGGATATGGCCCTCATCCTTGCGACGGTATCCCTTTTCCCTGACCTTGTCGGGATCATTTTCAACTTTCGCTTTGGTACCGGTCTTATCCCTGGTGCTGCGGCTCTTCTTGCTCTTGTAGAAAACGGAGTAATCGCCGTGCCTTTTACGCTTCTCCCTGCCACCTTGTTTGTCTTCGCTCATCTCATTTTTTTGAATGTGTGCAAAGATATGATTAAAAAGATGATACCGTGTTGGTTAATTCTTCCGTCAGGGGAATATTGGCTGTTTTACCAGAATGGATTCGTCAGCATATTGAGGCAGACTGGCGGAAAGCCTTTGAGAAAGAAATATATTTACAGTGTCGGATAAAATGCATCCCGGATGTGGTTGATCAGAACGCCTTTGCTGGAGTGGATCACCGAGATGATGTCAAATCTTGTTTCAAAATGAATATCGTTCTGGAAGATATAGGCATTGGCCGCCCTGATCATGAATGCCTGTTTTTTCCTGGTAACAAACACCTGGGGTTCGCCGTAGTACAGGCTGCTGCGCGTTTTCACCTCTATGATTACCAGGCAGTCGCCCTCAAGGGCAATGAGGTCTACTTCATCCCTCTGGTGGCGCCAGTTTTTCTCAAGGATGGTGTAGCCTTTTTTTTCCAGGTAATCGCATGCTGCCTCTTCGCCCGTAACACCCAATTCGTGAGCCTGATCCATTTTCCGGTATTATTGATTAAACGTGAGTGAACATTCGCTTCCGCATATCATTTCGACATGCCCCCCCATTATTAATGCCAGATTTTGCGAAATGTGCCCACTTTTAAAATCAAAAATTACAGGAAAATGATATTTTTCTACCAGGCCGGCAATGATTTCATAGGCTGTTTTGCCAAATGGCCGGGGGTTATCGTTCATGTCGTTCATCCCTCCGACGAGCAGCCCGGCAAGCTTGCTGAGCTTGCCTGAGCGCATCAGGTTCATCATCATCCGGTCAATGTGGTAAAGATATTCGTCAAGGTCTTCGAGAAAGAGGATTTTTCCGTTTGTGTCGATGTCAGACGGACTTCCGATCAGGCTGTATAGCATCGAAAGGTTCCCTCCGCAAAGGATACCGGAGGCTGTTCCGGGTTTGTTGAACGGATGTGCTGCAAAATGGTATTCGGGATATCCCCCCGACAGGACCAGCTTCAGGCTTTCGAGCGAGTCGTTTATGCTGCCGTCAGGAGGGAAATTTATGGCCATGGGGGCATGCAGGGTCTGTATGCCGTGGTGACGGTTGATGTGGGAGTGAAAAACCGTGATATCGCTGAAACCGATGATCCATTTAGGGTTTTTGGCGAAGGCCGAAAAATCGAGCCTGTCGATGATACGAACAGATCCGTAGCCCCCGCGGGCGCACAGGATCGCTTTTACCGAAGGATCGTCGAGCATCATCTGAAAATCCGCCAAGCGTTCGTGATCAGCACCCGAAAACTGATTATCCGAATGGTAGAGCCGCGGCCCTTCAAGTGGTACATAACCCCATTCCCTGAGCATGGCCAGGGCAGGGGCCATTTCTTCCGGGCTTACCATCCGTGCCGGTGCCGCGATCCCGATTTTGTCACCGGCTGAAAGGGCAGGGGGGCGCCGGCTTTGAATCACTTTTTCTGACATATTAATTGACTTGTAAACAGCAAATTGAACAGGCCGGGTTTTACACCTGCCTGTCAGCCTTTGTTAAACAAATTTATATCTTTGCGCCTTACTTCATCATGAAAATGAAAAATAACAGGAAAAACTTTAAAAGATATACCGTTACTTCTGCACTGCCCTATGCCAACGGACCCATTCATATCGGGCACCTGGCGGGGGTTTATGTGCCGGCCGACATATATGTTCGCTATCTCAGGCTCAAAGGTCTTGATGTGCTTTTTATCGGGGGATCCGACGAGCATGGGGTCCCCATCACCATCAAGGCCCGGCAGCAGGGGGTCAGCCCCCAGGAGATCGTCGACAAGTACCATGAGATCATAAAAAAATCATTTGCCGATTTCGGCATTTCCTTCGATATCTATTCACGAACTTCCAACTCCATACATCACGAAACGGCTTCGGAATTTTTTTCAAACCTTTACGAAAAGGGCGAATTTATCGAAAAAACAAGCCTTCAGTATTATGATCAGGAAAACGCCCAGTTTTTGGCCGATCGCTACATAACGGGAACATGCCCGCACTGCAGCTACGAAAAGGCCTATGGCGATCAGTGCGAAAACTGTGGTACATCCCTGAGCCCGATGGACCTCATCAACCCCCGCTCGGCCCTCAGCGGGAACGTCCCTGTACAAAAGGAAACCAAACACTGGTACCTTCCGCTCGACAAATACCAGGACTGGCTGAACGAATGGATCGTAAAAGGGCACCGCGACGACTGGAAGACCAATGTTTACGGACAGTGTAAGTCGTGGCTTGATCATGGCCTGCAGCCCAGGGCTGTTACACGCGACCTGGATTGGGGCGTTAAAGTACCCCTCGAGAATACAGAAGGCAAAGTGTTGTATGTCTGGTTTGATGCACCCATCGGCTATATTTCCGCTACGCGCGAATGGGCTTCGATACATGGCAGGGACTGGGAACCCTGGTGGAAGGATGATGAAACCAGGCTGATCCACTTCATCGGTAAGGACAATATCGTGTTCCATTGCATCATTTTCCCGTCTATGCTGGAAAAGGAGGGAAGCTTTATCCTCCCCGACAATGTGCCTGCTTTTGAATTCCTTAACCTGGAGAACGATAAGATATCTACTTCCCGGAACTGGGCCGTGTGGCTGCACGAATACATGATGGATTTTCCCGGAAAACAGGACGTGCTCAGGTATACACTCACTGCCAATGCTCCTGAGACCAAGGACAACGACTTTACCTGGAAGGATTTCCAGGCAAAGAACAACAATGAACTGCTGGCCATATTCGGAAATTTCATTAACCGTACCATGGTGCTGACAAATAAATTCTTCGATGGAAAAGTGCCTGAACTGAACGGTCTTTCCGGCGAAGACAAAAATGTGTTGGAGGAGATCGGGACCTTTCCCGATAAGATTGGCAACAGCCTCGATGCTTTCCGGTTCCGTGAAGCCCAGGCAAACATGATGGGCCTGGCCCGGATTGGAAACAAATACCTGACCGATTCTGAACCCTGGAAGATCTTTAAGGACGATCCTGGTAAAGTGAGCACCATCCTGAATATTTCGCTGCAGATTTGCGCCAACCTTGCCATCCTTTGCGAGCCATTCCTCCCTTTTACGGCCGAAAGGCTCAGAAAAATGCTCAACCAGGAAATAATGCCCTGGAAAGAAGCAGGCAGAAGCGACCTCCTGCCTGCAGGACACCCGCTGGAGCAGGCCGAATACCTCTTCGAAAGAATTGACGATAAGCAGATCGAAAAACAAGTGCAAAAACTGCACGATACAAAAATGGTAAACGAGAACAACCAAACGAAGATCGATCCCGTTAAGGCCGGTATCGATTATGAGGCCTTTTCGAAAATGGATATCAGGGTTGGAAAGATCCTGGAAGCAGAAAAGGTGCCCAAAACCCAAAAACTCCTCAAGCTGAAAGTCGATACAGGTGTCGACATCAGGACAGTTGTTTCGGGTATCGCCGAGTATTATAAGCCGGAAGACATTGTTGGCAGGCATGCCTGTTTCCTGGTAAACCTCGCACCCCGGAAATTGCGCGGGATAGAGTCGAACGGCATGATCCTCATGGCCGAGAACCCCGATGGCAAACTGACATTTATAATACCCGCGGATGAAGCAGAACCGGGAAGCAGGATAAATTGATTCCATAGTAGTTTTTATGAAGAATCAGGGCAGTTGACCCGCCCTGATCAACCCCTGTGCCGGTATCGGGGTATTCCCCCATTCCCGGCCTCTCATATTCTCCTTCTTCTTATCTTTGCCCAAAATACATTTAGCATGGACTTTATCGAAGAACTAAGCTGGCGCGGCATGATCCACGACATGACGCCGGGAACCGGGGAGCAGATCAGTAAGGAAATGACCACGGCTTATGTAGGGATTGACCCTACAGCCGACTCGCTGCATATCGGGCACCTGGTGTCGGTAATGATGCTGAAGCATTTCCAGCTGGCCGGGCATAAGCCCCTCGCCCTGATTGGCGGTGCTACCGGCATGGTCGGGGATCCCTCGGGCAAGTCCCAGGAAAGAAACCTGCTTGATGAAGCTACCATACGGCATAATCAGGAATGTCTGGAAAGGCAGTTGCTGAAATTCCTCGACTTTGATTGTGGCGCCAACGCTGCCATCATCGTGAACAACTATGACTGGATGAAAACATTCAGTTTTCTCGATTTTGTCCGCGATATTGGCAAACACATTACGGTGAATTACATGATGGCCAAGGATTCGGTACAAAAAAGGCTTGATACCGGCCTCTCCTTTACCGAATTCTCTTACCAGCTTGTGCAGGGCTATGATTTCCTCTATCTTTATGAAAACCACCAGTGCCGCTTGCAAATGGGCGGTTCCGACCAGTGGGGCAACATCACCACCGGAACCGAACTGATCAGGAGAAAAACCGGCGGCGAAGCCTATGCCCTCACCTGCCCTCTGATTACCAAAGCCGATGGCGGCAAATTCGGCAAAACAGAAGAAGGCAACGTGTGGCTCGACCCCGAAAAGACATCTCCCTATAAGTTCTATCAGTTCTGGCTGAATGCCACCGATGAGGATGCCCGTAAGTGGATACGCATCTTTACGCTCCTGGGCCGGGATGAGATTGAAATCCTTGAAAAGGAGCAGGCGGAAAACGCCCATCTTCGCCCCCTGCAAAAGGCCCTGGCCAAAGAACTGACCATCCGCGTCCATTCCGAACAGGAATACATGGCCGCCGTGGAAGCCTCCCAGATACTCTTCGGAAAGGGAACAACCGAAACGCTTAAGAAACTTCCTGAAGATACCCTGCTCAGCCTGTTCGAAGGCGTGCCCCAAAGCGATATTGCAGCTCAGCAACTCTCGCCCGGTACCGGTATCCTCGAATTCCTTGCGGATTCAACAAATATATTTGCTTCCAGGGGCGAAGCCCGCCGAATGATCAAAGACGGGGCCGTAATGGTGAACAAGCTTAAGGTTGATGAGGATTATGTGATCACCCCAAATGATTTGCTCAACGGTAAATATATTCTTGTGCAGAAAGGAAAGAAAAATTATTTCCTGGTCAGGGCAGTGTAATAAGCGCTTCCCTCATCTACCGAACCCTCACTTTTCTCCGCACCATAAGCCCTGCCTGAATCCGCTTTAACAGTTGTTTTCTGCTGCCTGCCTTTCCGGGCTGATCCCTGGCCGGTCATCTTATTCGGGAAATTCTCCAAAAACATATTTTTTTTTGATTTGGGGTGTGACGTTTTGGCTTTTTGGGTATTAATATATATAAAGTCTCCGGTACTGGCATGCTCAAAGGGCATAGCGTGTATGACCGCACGGGGCTTTCAGAATTCTTCATTGGCAAAAAACCTGTATCATGAACAGATGTTATTATCTTAAAATGGAAGACCGGCTGATCGGCTTCAGCATCCGGATCGTAAATCTTGGGTGTAAGCTGCAGGCGGTATCTGAGCTGGCGCCTTCATGCCATCACATTCTCAGGTCGGGGCTTTCCTCGGCCATGTATTATGGGGATGCGGTAAACCTCAGTTCCCTGCCCGATCTTACGAAAAAGTTGCATTCGGTGCTGGCTGAACTCAGGAAAATCCAACTTTGGCTCGAATTATTCGGGAGCGATTTCCAGCTGCCTTTTCAGCAGGAGATTGAGGGACTGAGGGAAGAAAACGCTGAGTTGATCGCCCTTATCCTGAAGGAAACCGGGTCGGTCAGGAAGAAATTGAAGCCGGAAATTGCTGGAAAAGATCAATAGACCGGCCATTTGCAGGTCACTCCACGGAATTCACCTGCTGTAATTCATCTCGCGGAGAGATCATTCAACTGACCATTCCACGCCGTCGCGGCTGTCTTTTAGCTGGATTCCCAGTTCCGACAGACGGGTTCTGATCTCGTCGGCCATTGCAAAGTCTTTGTTCATTTTGGCCTCCTGCCTGAAAGCAATAAGTGTTTCGATCAGTTTTTCACTCAGGCTGTCATCGGTTTTCCCGGTACTTTCTTCGCTGAGACCGAGTACATCCTTAACAAAGTCGTTGAACAGGGATTTGAGCGCTCCCAGTTCTTTTTCATCAAGTTGTATTTTGCCGTCTTTCGCCGAGTTGATGATCCTGACGGCGTCGAAGAGATGGGCAATGAGGACGGGGCTGTTAAAATCGTCGCTCATGGCCTCATAACAATTTTTCCTGAGTGCTGTCACATCGGCCGTTTCACCCTTTGCCTGGCCTGCCCGGAGCTTTTCAAGGGTGCCGGCTGCAGCCATCAGTCTTTCAAAACCTTTTTCGGCTGCCTGCAGGGCTTCATTGGAGAAGTCGAGCGTGCTGCGGTAGTGGGCCTGCAGAATAAAGAAACGGATGGTCATCGGGCTGTATGCCTGTTTGAGCAGGGGGTGGTTGCCCGAGAAAAATTCTGAGAGGGAAACGGCATTGCCCAGCGATTTCCCCATTTTTTGCCCGTTGATGGTGATCATGTTGTTGTGCATCCAGTAACGCACGGGCATTTTACCGTTGGCTGCCACGCTCTGGGCTATTTCCGATTCGTGGTGCGGGAATAAAAGATCCATGCCACCGCCATGTATGTCGAAGGTATCGCCCAGGTATTTGGCACCCATGGCCGAACATTCCATGTGCCAGCCGGGAAATCCGTTGCTCCATTCCGAGGGCCAGCGCATGATATGCTCAGGGGCGGCCTTTTTCCAGAGGGCAAAGTCGAAGCTGTTCTTTTTTTCTTCCTGCCCTTCCAGTTCACGCGTAGCGGTCATCAGTTCCTCCAGTTTCCTGCCGGAGAGGATACCATAGGGATGGTCGCGATTGTATCTTTCCACGTCAAAATATACGGATCCGCCTGCTTCATAAGCATAACCGGCATCAATGATCTTTCTGATCATGCTCATCTGCTCGATGATATGGCCCGAGGCATGGGGTTCGATGGAAGGGTCGAGCACGTTCAGCAAATGCATGGCCTGGTGGTAGCGGTTGGTATAGTACTGGACCACCTCCATGGGTTCCAGCTCTTCCAGTCGGGCTTTCCTGGCAATTTTATCCTCGCCTGAATCGGCATCGTTCTCGAGATGGCCTACATCAGTGATATTCCTTACATAGCGCACTTTATAACCAAGGTGCAAGAGGTAACGGAATACAAGGTCGAAAGTGATGGCGGGCCTGGCATGTCCGAGGTGCGGATCGCCGTATACCGTGGGCCCGCATACATACATGCCTACATGCGGAGGCCTGAGTGGCTCAAAGATTTCTTTTTTCCGGCTGAGGGTATTGTAGATCGATATCTTTTCCTTCATGTTTGTTGTGCTTTCAGGGCAAAGTTAACGAAAAACCTTAAAAAGCAAGCGGTATGTGATGATATGCAGTATGGCGGTATACCCGCCGGCTTTCATGAAAAAACCCCGCCCTGGGGCGGGGTCAAACCGGAATATGGTTGCCCTTAATTATGTAAGAACATCCATTTCTTTGCCTACCTTGATGAAGGCGTTAATGCATTTGTCGAGGTGTTCTTTTTCATGTGCGGCCGACAGCTGAACGCGTATCCTGGCTTCGCCCCTCGGCACTACCGGGAAATAGAATCCGATCACATAGATCCCCTCCTCGAGTAGTTTGGCTGCCATTGTCTGCGATAGTTTGGCATCATAGAGCATGACGGCACAGATGGCCGATTTGGTCGGTTTGATGTCGAATCCTGCAGCCTTCATCTTTTCAACAAAATAAGCTGTGTTGTCATGCAGTTTGTCCTGCAGTTCCGAAGTTTCGGTCATCATGTCGAACATGGCGATGCCGGCATTGGCCACCATGGGCGGAATGGAATTGGAAAACAAATAAGGACGTGACCGCTGGCGCAGCAATTCGATAATCTCTTTCCTTCCGGTGGTAAAGCCGCCAATGGCACCGCCAAATGCCTTGCCCAGGGTGCCGGTGATGATGTCGACCTCTCCGCGGATGTTGAAAAGCTCGGTTACTCCGCGGCCGGTTTCACCAACCACTCCTGCCGAATGGCATTCGTCGACCATTACCAGGGCGTCATACTTCCTGGCCAGTTCATTGATCTTGTCCATCGGGGCTACGTTTCCGTCCATGGAAAATACCCCGTCGGTGACGATGACCCTGAAACGGGCATCTTTGGCAGCGATGAGCTGGGCTTCAAGGTCTTCCATATCGGCATTCTTGTAACGGAAGCGCTGGGCCTTGCAGAGCCTTACGCCGTCGATGATGGAAGCGTGGTTCAGGGTGTCTGAGATAATGGCATCTTCAGGTCCGAACAGGGGTTCAAAAACGCCCCCGTTGGCATCGAAACAGGCGGCATACAGGATGGTATCTTCGGTGCCGAAAAATTCAGCGATCTTCTTTTCAAGTGTTTTGTGAAGGTCCTGCGTTCCGCAGATAAAGCGGACCGACGACATCCCGTAACCGTGGGTGTCGAGGGCTTCCTTGGCTGCCGCAACCAGCCTGGGGTGATTGGAAAGTCCAAGGTAGTTGTTGGCACAAAAGTTCAGAACGTCCTGTCCTGTGTTGATTTTGATATCTGCTTTCTGCGGGGAGACAATGACTCGTTCTTCCTTATAAAGACCTGCTTCCCTGATGCCCTTCAGTTCTTCCTGAAGGAATTCTTTCATTTTTCCGTACATGGTTTGATCTGATTTATGAGGTTTCTACTGTTTATTTTTTAACAAGCGCTGCAAATATATGATTTATATTGATTTTGAGAAAAAGAAGCGGATAAAAAACTGCCTTCGATTTCCCCGGTAAGGGTGTCATTCGCAGCAGTACAATCAGGTTTTCCGGTATGGGAGGTGGTTCGGGCTTAAGGCTCAGGAGCCGGTGATGGCCGTGATGCCCGGCAGCTGTTTGCCTTCTATGTATTCGAGCATGGCTCCGCCTCCCGTAGAAACATAACTGACTTTTTCTCCCAGCCCGTACTTGTTGATGGCGGCAACCGAATCGCCCCCGCCGATCAGTGAGAATGCTCCTTTTTCCGTTGCGGCGGCAATGGCTTTTGCAATGGCTTTTGTACCCGCCTCGAAACGGCTCATTTCAAATACTCCCATCGGGCCGTTCCATAAAATGGTGGATGATTTTTTTATCACTTTTGAAAAAACCCGGGCGCTTTCCGGACCGATGTCGAGACCCATATAGCCGGCCGGAATCTTATCGGAAGCAATGTTTTTTGTGGCGGCATCGTTTGAAAAGGCATCGGCTGCAACTGTATCGGTTGGCAGGTAGAGGTTCACGCCCAGCTCCTTCGCCTTGTAAAGGGTTTTCATGGCCGTATCGAGAAGGTCCTCTTCCACCAGCGAATTGCCGGTTTCCCCGCCCAGGGCCCTGATGAATGTAAACATCATGCCACCGCCCACGATCAGGTGGTCGACCTTGTCGAGAAGGTTGTTGATGATCTCTATTTTACCCGATACTTTGGCTCCGCCCAAAATGGCGGTAAAAGGCCTGCCGGGATCATGCATTACCTTATTGATATGCTCCAGTTCATTTCCCATGATGTAACCAAAGAGCTTATCTTTCGGGAAAAAGGCGGCGATGATGGCTGTAGAGGCATGCGCCCTGTGCGCCGTTCCAAAGGCATCATTCACATATACATCGCCCAGCTTTGCCAGTTCAGAGGCAAATTTCTCGTCGCCTTTTGTCTCTTCGGGGTGGAACCGCAGGTTTTCAAGCAACAGCACTTCACCGGGTGCCAGTGCAGCGGCAAGCCGGCTTGCCTGCCCACCGGTGCAGTCGCCGGCAAATTTTACATCCCTTCCCAGCTTTTCCGAAAGGTAAGGAAGCAGGTGCATCAGCGAAAACTTTTCCTCGGGGCCGCTTTTCGGCCGGCCCAGGTGCGACATCAGAATAACCGATCCCCCCTCGCCAAGGATCTTTTCAATGGTGGGCAGGGCCGCATCAATCCGGGTAGTGTCGGTGATCCTGAACGAATCATCCAGCGGTACATTGAAATCAACGCGGATCAGGGCACGTTTGCCGGCGAAATTGTAATTGTCAATACTAATCATCGATCAGTGTTTTTATTATATTTATGATGTGTGATGTAACTGCAAAATTAGGAAAAGCAGCTTAAATATCACTATTTTTGTTCGGAGGAATATATATCCCGATGCCCGGATACAAAGGAACCATAAAGTCGAAACTGCCGCAAACGGAAACATCCATTTTTGCCGTGATGTCGCAAATGGCAAACGAATACGGGGCCCTGAACCTCTCGCAGGGATTCCCCGATTTTGAAATATCCGGAAGACTGATCAGCCTTGTGAACCAGTACATGAAGAAGGGGTTGAACCAATATGCGCCCATGACCGGGGTGCCCCTGCTCAGGGAACGGATCGCTGCCAAAATAAAAAAGGCATACAAGGCCGGTTATGACCCCGGCAGCGAGATCAATGTAACGGCAGGAGCTACCCAGGGTATATATACGGCCATTGCATGCATGGTTCGCGAAGAAGACGAGGTGATCATATTCGAGCCGGCTTACGACAGCTATGCCCCTGCCGTGCAGTTGTCGGGGGGCATCGTGAAATATGTCAGGCTTGAACCGCCCGCATACCGCATCAACTGGGAAGAAGTGTCCCGTCTGCTTAGCCACCGCACCCGTATGATCATCATCAACAGCCCGCATAATCCTACGGGGAGCATACTCAGGGAGGAAGACATGCTGCAACTGATACAACTGACCAATCAAACGGATATGGTTATCCTGAGTGATGAGGTGTACGAGCATCTCATCTACGACGGGCATGCGCACGAGAGTGTTTGCAAATATCCGGAACTGGCGCAGCGAAGCTTTGTAACCGGCTCATTCGGAAAAACATTTCACGCCACCGGATGGAAAATGGGCTATATGCTGGCGCCAGAAAGGCTGATGCGGGAATTCAGAAAATCGCACCAGTTTATCGTTTTCACATGCAATACACCTGTTCAGTATGCCATTGCCGACTATCTTGGCAATGAGGAAAACTATGCCGGACTTGGAGCGTTTTTTCAGGAGAAGCGTGATTATTTTGCCGGTATGATCAGCGGCTCCCGTTTCAAGCTCATCCCGTCATATGGGACCTATTTTCAGCTTGTCGATTACAGCAGCATCTCCGATGAGCCGGAAATGGAATTTGCCAAAAGACTGGTAAAAGAATTTGGCATCGCCACCATACCGGTTTCGCCTTTCTATCAGCGGGGCGATGACCATAAGGTGCTCCGGCTGTGCTTTGCCAAGAAAATGGAAACACTGGAAAAAGCGGCGGAGATATTATGCAGGATCTGACCATCACCCTTGTACAATCATCCCTTGCCTGGGAAGACCCGGGGGCAAACCTTGAGGCTTTTGGCAAAAAGCTGCAGTCATTGCCGCAAACCGACCTGGTCATCCTCCCCGAAATGTTTAATACGGGCTTTACCATGGATGCTGCAAAAAACGCCGAAACCATGAACGGACCGGGCATCAGCTGGATGAAAGATGCTGCCCGCCGGCATGGATGTGTCATCTGCGGCAGCCTGATCATAAGGGAAGACGATAAGTATTATAATCGCCTGGTATGGATGCGTCCCGACGGAAGCTACAGCAAATATGACAAAAAGCATCTTTTCAGGATGGGTGGAGAGCACCTGGTTTTCAGTCCGGGCCATGAAAAACTTATTGTTGAGATCAGGGGCTGGAAGGTGATGCCCCTGGTGTGCTACGATCTTCGTTTCCCGGTATGGAGCCGCAATGCTTTCCGGGGCCGTAATTATGCATACGACCTCCTGATATATGTGGCCAACTGGCCTTCGGTGCGCGCAACGGCATGGAAAAGCCTGCTGAGGGCCCGGGCAATAGAGAACATGGCATATGCAGCCGGACTGAACCGTACGGGAACCGATGGAAAGGGTGTGGCACACTCCGGAGATTCAATGCTGGTGGCCCCCGATGGCAGCATCCCCCTGAAGATCGCTTCATGTGCCGAATCCATGCAACACTTCACACTCGATAAGACATTCCTGACCGGAACGCGTGAAAAACTGGGGGTTGGGCGCGACTGGGACCGCTTCATAATCCAATGATCGCAGGGCTGTGATATAAGATTTCCCTTCATGATTTGCTTTTTAGCACTTCTTTGTATTAATTTGGCACCCTGTTTTAATCAACGGACATGAATATAGTTATTGCAGGCGACGGAGAAGTGGGTTTATACCTGGCACAGGAACTGGCATCACTGGAAGGCCAGAACATTACGATTGTAGGGCCGCAGGAAGACCTCATCAAAATGGTTGAATCCCATACCGATCTTATGGCCATTACGGGCGACTCGACCTCGGTGGAAGTGCTAAAACAGGCCAATGTAAGGAAGGCCGACCTGCTTATCTCGGTAATGCACGATGAACGGACCAACATTGTTACAGCCGCCCTGGGCAAGCAGCTTGGCGCCAAAAAGACCATTGCCAGGGTGAATAACCTTGAATACCTGGAACCGGGAAACCAGGCCAGGTTTGTTAGTATGGGTGTCGATTCACTGGTGTGTCCCGAGGAGATTGTGGCCAACGAGATCGTTAACCTGCTTAGCCAGACCGCCGCTACCGAGATCTTCGACTTTTCGGAAGGCAAGCTGTTCCTCTTCCTTATAAAACTCGAACAAAATGCACCGGTGGTGAACAAGACCCTGAACGACATTGTGGCCATGTACCCCCACCTCGATTTCAGGGCCGTTGCCATACACCGGAATTCACAAACCATTATTCCCAAAGGCGACGATAAATTCCTTGTAAACGATCTTTCCTATGTCGTTACCAAACCGGGAGGCATAGAAGAATTGCTGAAACTGGGCGGAAAACAAAAGATCGACATCCGGAACGTGATGATCGTGGGTGGCGGTCGTGTCGGACGTACAGCCGCCGGCAAGCTCGAACACTCTTTAAATATTAAGTTATTCGAAATTGACAAGATAAAAAGCCAGCACCTGGCCGGCCTGCTCGGGGGCACACTTGTGATCAACGGCGATGCACGCGATATCCAACTGATGGAAGACGAAGATATCAGGGGGATGGATGCCTTTATTGCTGCCACCGACAGCTCCGAAACAAATATCCTCTCGTGCCTGCATGCACGCAAGTTCGGGGTGAAAAGAACCATCGCACTGGTCGAGAATATCGATTATATCGACATTTCCCAGAATATCGGTATCGATACCATCATCAATAAAAAACTCAGCACCGCCAGCTATATCGTCCGTTTTACCATGAATGCCAACGTTACCTCTATCAAATGCCTGAGTGGGATCAATGCGGAGGTGATGGAAATGGTGGCTCATCCTAACAGCCATGTGCTGCGTAAACCAATCAGGGATTTGCCCATACCGAAAGGGGCCATCATCGGGGGTATCATCAGGGGAGAAAACAGCTATATTGCCGTGGGCGACTTCCAGATAGAAGAAGGCGATAAAGTGGTGGTTTTTAGCCTCCCCGAAGCCATACACAAGGTCGATAAATTATTCCATTAGGGATGAAGAACTGGCAAGGCATCAATATACCGGTTATCATCCGGGTAATCGGGTTCCTGCTCATTATCGAAGGGCTCTTTATGCTAACAAGCCTTTCTTTTTCCCTCTATTATCAGGATGGGGCCGGCCCGGGTATTCTTGCGGCAGGACTGTTAACCGTGGCTTCGGGTAGCATTTTCTGGTTTTCAACCAGGAAAAAACCCAGAGGCATCGGGAAAAAAGAAGGATTTGTGATCGTTACGTTTACATGGATCGCCATTTCCCTTTTCGGCACATTGCCTTACCTGCTGAGCGGTGCCATACCAAACTTTACCAATGCTTTCTTTGAAACAATGTCGGGCTTTACCACAACCGGCGCCACCATACTTACCGATATCGAAGCGGTGCCGGAAGGCATTCTTTTCTGGCGCAGCATGACACACTGGATCGGTGGTATGGGAATCATCGTTTTTACCGTGGCGGTTTTGCCCATCCTCGGTATTGGGGGAATGCAGCTTTATGCCGCGGAGATGCCCGGAGTGACCAAGGACAAACTACACCCGAGGATCACCGCCACGGCAAAAAGGATGTGGGGGATATACCTTATTTTTACCCTGGTTCAAACGGGATTGCTTTTATTGGGCGGGATGAGCCTTTTCGATGCACTCTGCCATACCTTTGGCACTGTGGCCACGGGAGGTTTTTCAACCTCCAACCACAGCATTGCCACTTTTTCCCCATACATACAATACGTCATCATCTTCTTCATGATCCTGGCCGCCACGAATTTCACACTCCATTACCTGGCCCTGCACGGGCAGTTGCGAAAAGTCTGGAAAAGTGAGGAATTCCGGTATTTCATTTATATGATAATAACCGGGACCATCATCATCACCCTGGTACTGGCATTTGGAAAAAAGGACATGGGTGTTGAAGAAGCTTTCCGTTCATCCTTTTTCCAGGTGGTGTCCATCATCACCACCACGGGCTATATCACCGACAATTACCTGAACTGGCCCGGGCTGCTTTGGCTGCTGATATTTCTGATGATGTTCATCGGCGGCATGGCAGGCTCCACCGGCGGCGGCATCAAGGTGATGCGGCAATTGCTGCTGTTCAAGAACAGCCTCCTTGAAATGAAACGGCTTGTCCATCCGCAGGCCATCATCCCGGTAAGAATGAACGGCAAAGTGGTATCACAGGATATCATCTTCAAGGTGATGGCTTTCTTCCTTATTTATGTTTTCGTTTTTATCGCGGGGGCGATGGTGCTGGCTTTTCTGGGACTGAATGTCTCTACAGCCATTGGGGCTGCCGCGGCCACCATTGGCAATATCGGCCCGGGCATCGGCATGGTCGGGCCGGTCGACAATTATGCCTTTATCCCCTTCGCAGGCAAGTGGGTGCTCTCCTTCCTGATGCTGCTCGGCCGACTGGAGTTTTTTACGGTACTGATACTGTTTGCGCCTGCATTCTGGAAAAAATAGCCATCCCACCCCGCCAAACCTTAAATGTATTATCTTTGGCTTTGACAATCCAATAATAACAGCATATGCCAAAGCTTTCAGCTGTCGTTATCACACTCAATGAAGAGAAAAACATCGGCCGTTGCCTGGATTCTCTCAAGGGTGTGGCCGACGAGATTGTGGTGGTCGACTCGGGTTCTGCCGATAATACCAGGTTGATCTGTGAAGAAAAAGGCGCACACTTTCATTTTCATGAGTGGGCAGGTTACATCGGGCAAAAGAACCATGCCAACAGCCTGGCCTCACACCCGCTGATACTTTCGGTCGATGCCGACGAAGCCCTTTCGGATAAACTCAGGAAATCCATTCTTGAAGTCAAGCAGAAACCCGCAGCCGACGGCTGGGTGATGAACCGCCTGACCAATTATTGCGGGAAATGGATCAGGCATGGCGGATGGTATCCCGACAGGAAACTCCGGCTGTTTTACCGGGACAAATTCGAATGGGGAGGAGAAAGGATACACGAAACCATCATAAACAAAGACCAGAATGTCAGAGTGGAAAAGATCGATGGCGACCTTCTCCATTATTCTTATTATACCATATCGGAACATATCAGTCAGGCGAATCATTTTACCAATTTGACTGCCGGGCTTGCAGTGGAAAAAGGCAAAAAGGCCGGCCTTCTGAAGTTGCTCATCAGCCCCGGCTTTAAGTTCATTCGCGATTATTTCTTCAGGCTGGGATTCCTCGATGGCTATTACGGCTATGTGATTTGCCGTATTTCCGCCCAGGCAACATTCATGAAATATTCAAAGATCAGGCAGATTAGAAAGCAATCAGGGGTTTAAGGCATTGGAAATGGGCGAATACAAGCGCATCATCATCAGCAGGACCGACAGCATCGGCGATGTCATCCTCACCCTCCCCCTGGCAGGGATGATTAAAAAAACCCTGGCAGGGACCCATATCACTTTTCTGGGCCGGTCATATACGGCCGCCGTTGTTGCCGCCTGCGAACATATCGATGATTTTTTGAACTGGGATGAAATTTCTGCTTCCGATGAAGAAACACAGATCAAGGCTTTTCGTGATTCCCGGACCGACATCATTATCCATGTTTTTCCTGTAAAAGAAATCGCTTCGCTTGCCGGAAAAGCAGGGATCAGGCAGAGGCTGGGAACCACCAACAGATGGTATCACTGGTTGTTCTGCAATAAGCTGGTCAGGTTGTCGAGAAGGCGCTCGTCACTCCATGAGGCCCAGCTCAACATCCGCCTGGCCCGGAGCCTCACCGGAATTGACATCGTTCCGCTGGATGAAATAGGCACCCTTTACGGCCTCAACAAGCCCGGGGTGCCGGAAATGACATTTGCCCAAATGATCGACCCCGGGCGCTTTAACATTATTTTGCACCCCAAATCAAAAGGAAGCGCCCGCGAATGGGGCCCCGGCAATTTTAAAAAACTTGTTGAAATCCTGCCGCCTGATCAGTATAAGATCTTTGTTACCGGTACCGCGGAAGAAGGCAATCTGTTGCGTGAATCGGGATTGACGGATCATCCGGCCGTAACGGATCTTTGCGGCCGGATGTCGCTTGATGGACTGATCTCGTTCATTGCTGCCTGCAATGGCCTGGTGGCGGCAAGCACCGGCCCCCTGCACCTTGCAGCAGCCCTGGGTATTTGCGCCATTGGCATTTATCCGCCCATCAGGCCGATGCATCCCGGCAGGTGGGCACCCCTGGGCCCGAAAGCCGCTTACCTGGCAATAGACAAATCATGCAACGACTGCAGAAAAACAATGGATTGCCATTGCATGCGGGAGATCAGCCCGGAAGACGTTAAAATGCTGATAGAAGATCACCCTTGCAGGCCACCGGAAACAGTGAATACCACCGGCAAAAATTTGTGAAATATTATCCGTAATATTGACCGCTGAAAACTAATAACCATTGGACAGGATAAATTCATACGACAGGAAAGGGATCCTTGCCGCCATGTATTTCTGGGGTTTGGTACTGATGATCCTCTCCATCCCTCTGTCGAAGTATATGATGAGCGTTTCACAGTTTGCCCTCTCCGGAATACTGATCCTTGACCATATCAAAATGGACAGGGTGCAATCGCTGTTCAGGAAGAATAACGGACTTTTCGCCGGAATTCTGCTGCTCCCCTTTGCCGTTATATGGACCATACAGGGCATCACCGGGATCTTCCGGAGGTTTTTGAGAAAGGAAAACCTGCCCGCCATTGTATTTTCGTCCCTTTATCTCCTTCACCTGGCGGGATTGGTGTTTACGGTCGACTTCGATTATGCCCTCAAGGACCTGCGTATTAAACTGCCCCTGCTGGTGCTGCCTGTTATCCTGACGGTTTCGGAACCCCTGAACAATAAAAAATTCAGGATGCTCATGCTCTTTTTTACGGCATCGGTGATATTTGGGACATTGGTCGGCACATGGGTTTTGCTTACAAGCGAAGTAGATAATATCCGCGATATATCGGTGTTCATTTCCCACATTCGATTCAGCCTGCTCATCAGCCTGGCCATATTTACACTGGCTTATTTTACCCTGCGCAGGGATGAATATTCACGCCTCCTGCGTTTGCTGTTTCTCCTGCTGACCGGATGGTTGCTGGCTTACATGGTTTTATCGGCCTCTATCACGGGTCTGGTGGTTTTATTGCTGGCATTGTTTTGCATGGCTGTTTATTATTCCCTCAAAAAGAAGGATCTTTATTCGCGGATAGCCGCTACGGCCCTGCTCATCGTTCCGGTCATTATCATGCTGTATGTGCTGGGAGTGGTTAGCGATGTTTTCAGGCTGAACCCGGTCGATTTCTCGAAACTCGAAAATCAAACGGCCTCTGGAAATTACTATTGGCATGATACCACAAACCTTCAAACGGAAAACGGCCATTATGTGTGGATCTATATTTCGACGGATGAATTGCGTGAAGCCTGGAATAATAGAAGCAGCCTGGATTTTGACGGGCATGATAATAAATCACAGCTTTTGCGCTTTACGCTGATCCGTTATCTCACTTCCAAAGGCCTGAGAAAAGATGCGGGCGGTGTTGCACAGTTGACCAATGATGACATTGCCCTTATTGAAAGCGGGGAGGCCAGCGTCCGCTACCATGAACGATCAGGGTTCTATATCCGCCTGTATAAGATCATCTGGGAGGTACAACAGTATTTGCGTACAGGGGACCCGAGCGGACATTCGGCCATGCAACGGATCGAATACTGGAAAACCTCTGTACAGATCATCCGCAACAACCTGCTGTTTGGCGTGGGCACCGGCGACATGAATATCGCTTTTGAAAAGCAATACGAAATCATGAACAGCCCGCTCAAGCCCGAATACCGATGGCGTTCGCACAACCAGTTTTTTTCTATTACGGTGGGTTTCGGATTAATTGGAATAGCCTGGTTCCTCTTTGCCCTGCTGTATCCCCCGCTAAAAACCCGAAGAATGAATGATTATTTTTTCTTTTCCTTTTTTGTGATCATGATGGCTTCGATGATCTCGGAGGATACGATAGAAACACAGGTCGGGGTTACCATCTTTGCCTTTTTTACATCCCTTTTCCTGTTTGGCAAAAGAGAAAAAACCCCTATCTGATATAATCCCGGCCTATGCTGAAAGAAAAAACAGGAAACGAATGGCTTGTGATTGTAAACCCCAATGCCGGAAGCCGGAAAGTGCAGAAAGACTGGCCGGCCATCAGGGAATTGCTGATGAAGCAAGGATTACGGTTCGAAGCGGTATTTACGGAAAGGAGAAATCATGCCATTGATCTGGCCGCCGGGAAAATTGAAGAGGGTTTCAGGAAGATCATCGTGGTTGGTGGCGACGGTACGCTCAACGAAGTGGTCAATGGCATATTCGGGCAACAAGCCTGCAAGCCCGCTGAGGTGATCCTTGGAATGATCCCGGTGGGAACCGGCAACGACTGGGGCCGCATGTACAAGATCCCGAAAAAATACAAAAAGGCAATAAAAACCATTAAAAACGGGTATTGCTTTACGCAAGACGTGGGATCGGTTACCTTCCACGTCCGGGAAAGTAAACAGCAGCGGTATTTCGTTAACATGAGCGGAATGGGCTATGATGCCCTGGTTGCCGAAAAAACCAACCGCATGAAGGATAAAGGCAGAGGCGGGACCCTGGCATACCTGCTGAATATCTTCACGGGTCTGTTCCAGTATAAATATTCTTCCTTTATCATCGATGTGGATGGAGAAAGGGTTTTCAGTGGCCGTGTGCTGAGCATGAACCTGGGTATATGCAGATACAACGGCGGCGGCCTGATGCAGGTGCCAAACGCCATTCCCGACGACGGATTGCTGGATGTTACCATCATCAAGGCCACCTCAAAATTTAATATTGTCAGGAATGTTTCCCGCTTATACGACGGATCTTTTATCAATCTGAAATTTGTGAGTACATACAGGGGGGAAAAGTGCAGCATCCTGTCACGCCCGCCCCGATCGGTTTACCTCGAAGCCGACGGCGAATCTCTGGGCCATTCCCCCCTCGAATTCTCGGTTCTGCCCCGTGCGCTCAGGGTGATCGTTGAAGAACCCCTGAACGGAACCTTTGAGTTCAGGAAATAAACTTTTTTTTATAGCGTGGAAATGGGTTTTTCAACGGGCTTTTGCTTTATCAATGCAGCCATTGTAGTGTTTTCGTATACTATAATGGGACCCGTCTCCGGAGACAGGAAATGAGACTTAGACCGCAGATGCCTCCTTCACTCCTTTTTGGTCTTTTCAATTAGTTCCAGCAATTCCTTTAAGGCATCTTTTTCGGGGATCCCCTTTTTTACCATTTTCCCGCGGTAATAAAGGCTGATCCGGCCTGCCCCGCTGCCCACATAACCATAATCGGCACCGGCCATCTCTCCCGGGCCATTCACGATACAGCCCATCACGGCGATCTTTATGTTTTTCAGGCCGCCGGTATGTGCTTTGACGAGCTTCAGGGCTTTTTGTATGTCAAATTCCGTGCGCCCGCAGCCGGGACAGGAGATGTACCCGGTTCCGGTGATACGTTTCCCGGTCGACTGCAGAATGGAGAATACCAGTCCCGGGTAAGAAACAAACCCCTCTCCGCCGTCGTTCGTCAGCCAGTATGCATCACCCTGGTTTTTCAGGATCAGCACCGACAAATCCGATGCTGCCCGCAGAAGCAAGCGTTCCGGATCGGGTTCCCGGTATGCCATTTTTACAACGATCGGACTGCGGTATGCCGAAGCGGCCAGCATGGAAAACATTTTTTCCGGCCCCTGCAGTTTTCCGTCATCACAGGTTAACAGAAGGATGTTGCCCTGACCCGCCTTATTGCCGTTTGCAAGGTATTCTTTCAGGCTGTCAGCATCGCTCAGCACCGTATATTCATATTTCTCACCCTTCATGCCGGTTAGTGTATTGTCCTTGTCTGCCAGCAAATCGGCCGGGATGGGTGAAGGGATCTCTTTACCGGAACTGCTGATCACGGCGATGGGCTGCTCGCCGCCAAGCGGGCCGGTTGCAATGCCTGATGCGCGATGGGTTCGTGTAAGGTTAACAGGAAACCCTGCTTCTGCTGGACCTGTTTTTCCGGCTTTATAAAGAGATATAAGTGTTTTTGCAACGGGGATCTCCTTTATGGGGTCTTCTGTCAGCGATACCCTGATGGTATCGCCGATACCCTGTGCCAGCAGGGGGCCGATGCCGGCCGCCGAACGTACCCTTCCGTCCTCACCCTCGCCGGCTTCCGTTACCCCCAGGTGTATGGGGTAATCCATGCGGCGAAGCTTCATCAACCGTACCAGCTGCAGATTGGCATCGATCATGGTATTGATATCACTGGATTTTAAGGATACTACCAGATCATGAAAATCCAGTTCGCGGCATATTTCAAGGAATTCCAGCGCCGAGGCCACCATCCCTTCAGCAGTATTTCCGTATTTCAGCATGATGCGTTCCGACAGTGAGCCGTGGTTCACGCCTACCCTGATCACGGTGCCGTGCCGGCGGCAGATGCCGGTCAGGCGGCCAATGGCTTCACGGATGCGCTCCGCATGATCGCCCGTATCATTGGATTTTCGGTCTTTGGTAAGATAATACTGCCGGTCGATGTAATTTCCCGGGTTGATCCTAATCTTATGTACGACGGATGCAGCCTTTTCTGCAAGCTTCGGATTAAAATGGATGTCGGCCGCAAGGGGAATAAATATGCCTGCCTTTTCGAGTTTTTCCCGAATAACAGCAAGGTTTTCAACTTCCGCGGCATTTTTGGCAGCAATACGAACCAGCTCACAGCCCATAAGGTGAAGCCCGGAAACCTGCCTCACGGTGGCCTCCGTATCCATGCCCGGCATGTTGGTCATCGACTGTATCCTTACAGGCTCTCTCCCACCCAGGGCCAGTTGGCCAATATTTATCACCCGCGAAAGGTAACTGTTGTTCGTATCCATTAATTTGCTGTTTTTACCGCAATATTTTATTATTGCAGGCAACCATAGCGTAAAAATACGATTCTTACAATAAATGAAGTAAATTATAGTTATTGATATTACTGTCAAAATCGCCGGAAATGGTATATTTGATGAACAATTTGCCTGGCCGGGCGATTTGGTTTTAATGCCTGAAAACGATTATTAAGAAATTTCATCATCACATGTGTATCTCTAAACGATTATTCCTGGCTTTCATTTCCTTTGTTTTTGCCGGTGCCTCCGGTGCCCAGGATGCCGGGGTGGGCCAGTGGCGCGATCACTTGCCTTTCAACAGTTTTATAGCCGTAACGGAAGCCGGTAACAGTATATTCGGGGCAACATCATACGCCGTGCTGGTCTACGACAAGGAGGAGCAAAGTATTGCACGCTTTTCGAAGATCAACGGCTTGTCAGATATCGGTATCAGCGATATCAGGTACAGCAATGAACAGCAGACCGTTGTTGTAGCATACCGCAATACGAACATCGACCTGTTCAAGGGGAATACCATTGTTAATATTCCCGACATCAAACGAAAGCCCATTCTCGGTAACAAGGTGATCAACAAGATTACCTTCAGGGGCGATCATGCCTATTTTTCATGCGGGTTTGGTATCGTGGTGCTGGATGTTGCGAAAGAAGAGATCGCCGACAGCTGGTATATCGGTCCGCAGGGAAGCCAGTTTAATGTATATGACCTGGCCTATAACGACACCGCCTTCTTTGCTGCAACGGAAAGCGGGATTTACTATGCCCGGACAGACCATCCCAACCTGGCCGATTTTTCCGCCTGGAGCAAGATCAGTCATGCCCCCTATCCTTCTTCAGAATATAACCTGATCGAAGCATATGAAGGTAAAATATTTGTTAACCTGAAAAAAACCAGTGGTTTTGGGAACGACAGCATCTTCTACTGGGATGGGTCTGCATGGAATGCTTTTTTAGCCGAAAATCAGCAACAGGTTAATAACTTCAATGCCACTAACGGGAAATTGATGATCGCCCTGGAGTTTTCGGGAAAGATCATCAACTCCGCCTTGCAGGAAGAACAGAATATATATACCTACAACCCCGGAAATCCGCGCATGAACGACCTGGTCCTCGATAAGGAAGGGAGTGCCTGGGTGGCCGATAAAACCAGCGGACTGGTCAAGTCATATGCCGACGGATGGGAAAGTATGATGATCAACCCGGGGGGACCTTTTAACGCAAATGTCTTTTCCATGACCCCTGCCGGGAACAGGGTGTGGGTGGCTCCCGGAGGCTATACGGGAACCTGGGCACCCCTTTTCCTCAATTATGGAGTATACAGGTTTTATGATGAAGAATGGACCAACTACAATTCGGGCAATACGGCCGAAATGACAGGGATCAGGGATATTGTCAACATTGCCGTGAACCCGGCCAATCAGGACCAGACTTACCTGGGCGTTTTCAGGAATGAGGTGGGCTTGCTCGAATTAACGGAAAATGAGATCACAAACAAATTTACGGTTGAAAACAGCGAACTGCAGAAATGGGAGGCAGCCGGTACCATCGCCATCACCGGTCTGGCATACGATTCAAAGGGCAGCCTCTGGGCCCTGTGCTCAGGGGCGGAACGTTTGCTGGCAGAAATGAAAAGCGACGGGAGCTGGGCCTCCTATGCACTGGGCAGCAGCGCTTCCTCAGTCGACTGCCGTGATCTCTTCGTTGATACCTATGACCAGAAATGGATACTGTTCAGGCATGCGAACAGCAATCCGAACTATATTGCGGTTTTCAATGAAAATAATCCTCCCGGGAGCCAGCTCAGGCTGCTGAGGTCTTCTGAAGGTACCGGCAATATCCCCGGATCTAATGTATTCAGCATTGCCCAGGACCTCGATGGCGACATCTGGATCGGTACCGATGAAGGCATCGGTATTTTTTATTCACCCTCCGGCATCATCACTTCCCAGAACTACGATGCGGTGCGGCCATTGGTAAATTTCGACGGATACGTGCAATACCTGCTCGAAACCGAAGTGGTAACTGCCATTGCAGTGGACGGGGATAACAGGAAATGGGTCGGGACCGAGCGTTCGGGATTGTTCCTGCTGTCGGATAATGGCAGTGAACAGATCTATCATTTCACGGAAGACAACAGTCCGCTCTTTTCCAACCAGGTGATTGACATCGCCATCAATGCCGATGGCGAGGTATTTATCGCAACGGCCAGGGGCATCATCGCCTTCAAAGGAACGGCCTCACAACCCAACGACACCTTCACCGATGTTTATGCCTACCCCAATCCGGTAAAGGACGGCTATGACGGACTGATCGCGGTTAAGGGAATGATGAAGGATTCCGACATCAAAATTACCGATATTACGGGCAATCTCATCTATGCCACGCGTTCGGAAGGGGGTCAGGCTGTGTGGAATGGAAGGAACTTCGACGGCAGGAAGGCCAGACCGGGCGTTTACCTGGTTTTTGCAGCCAATGAGGACGGCTCGGAAACCATGGTAACGAAAATCCTGGTTATCAATTGATCCATATCATTATTACGCTATGCTGCATAAAAGCCGTGGCATTGTCATCCATGCTTTAAAATATTCGGAAACCAGCCTGGTCGTTAAAATCTATACGGAGGAATTCGGCCTGCAATCATATATTGTAAAAGGCGCCCGTTCGCGGAAAGCTTCCATCAGCCATAATCTCTTTCAACCCATGACCCTGCTCGAATTGGTCATTTCCCATAAGGAAGGCGGCGGGCTGCAACATATACGCGAAGCGGGCATGGCTGAACCCTTTCACTCACTGTCTTCTGAACTGCGCAAACGCACCATCGTGCTCTTTCTTTCGGAAGTCCTGCTCAAATCGCTCCGGGAAGATGAAACCAATGCCGACCTGTTCGAATTCCTCGTTTCTTCCATGCGGTTTTTCGATTTACAGAAAAAAGGCGTGGAATTTTTTCATCTTTATTTTTTAATCCACTTTAGCCGGTATCTTGGTTTTTTTCCGCAGGGGGAAGCCATTCAAACTGATTCATTCTTCGACCTGCGCGAAGGAAGGTTTACCGTTCTGAAACCCGCTCATCCCGATTTTCTCGACAGCCGCACCGGCCGTCTTTTTGCCCGGCTTATGACCAGCCGGGCAGTTGATCTGCCGGATTTGCCATTCAGCAACACCGACAGGAAAGATCTGCTGGATGCACTCGTATTGTATTATATGATACACCAGGGCGGTATGGGGAGCATCAGGTCGGCTGAGGTATTGCGCGAAGTTTTCCGTTAAGCGGATTGAAGCATTTGTATGAGGTGTTCTTTCAGCCTGGACTTCACCGCATTTATGTCCTGCAAGGCTCCCAGTTCCTTTTCCATCGAACTCACCCCCTTTTCCACAAACCCACAGGGATTGATGTAAGAGTAATAATCAAGCCGGGTATTTACGTTAAAGGCAAAACCGTGCATGGTAACATAGCGGCTGGAGCGTACGCCGATGGCGCAGATCTTTCTGGCCCGGGAGGGGTTGCCGGGATCAAGCCATACCCCGCTGGCCCCCTCCAGCCGCGATGAAGCGATCCCATATTCTTTTAATAAGCAGATGATGGACTCTTCCAGCAGTTCAACATACCGCCTGATCCCCAGTCCAAAATTCTCGAGGTCGATGATCGGGTAACCCACGATCTGGCCGGGCCCGTGATAGGTAATGTCACCGCCCCTGTTGGTATGATAGAAGGATGCACCGATTTTTGCCAGCATCTCTTCGTTTACCAGCAGGTTGGTGGGAGAACCGCTTTTACCGAGCGTATACACGTGGGGATGTTCGCAAAAAAGCAGGTAATTGGATGTTTCTCCCCCCTGAACTTCTTTCTTCGTGGAAAGGATGCCACGAAAGAGTTCTTCCTGGTAATCCCATGCTTCGGCATAAGGGATGAGCCCCAGATCCCGGTATGTGATCAGCTTATTCACATTTCAGGAATTTTTCTGGAACATGCTTTTCTGCCCGGTAGGATGAACGCACCAGCGGATGACTCTCTATATGGGCAAAACCTTTTGCGAGGCCGGCAAGCCGGTATTCCTCAAAAGCTTCGGGGCTGGTGTAGGCCATCACCGGCAAATGCTCTTTTGTCGGCTGAAGGTACTGCCCGACGGTGAACACCTCGCATCCTGCCCCAAGCAGGTCATCCATGGTTTCGTATATCTCTTCCGGGCTTTCGCCAAGGCCTGTCATGATCCCCGATTTTGCCCTTGTTCCGGAGGCGGCGATAAAACGGATCACATCCAGGCTTCTTTCGTATGAGGCTACGCTTCGCACCAGGGGGGTAAGCCGCCTGACGGTCTCAAGGTTATGGGAGATCACTTCCGGTCCGGCACCGGTTACCATACCGATGAACTTTTCAATGCCCCGGAAGTCGGGGATCAGGGCTTCAATGGTGATCCCCGGATTCTTTTCCTTTATCGCCCGTATCGTGGCCGCCCAGATCGCGGCACCACCGTCGGGCAGGTCATCCCGGTCTACGGAAGTCAGCACACAATGCTTCAGCCCCATCAGGCGTACCGATTCGGCCACCCTGCCGGGTTCATCTTCGTCGACCGGACCCGGCCGGCCTGTCTTAACATTGCAAAACCGGCACGACCGGGTACAGATGTCGCCCAGTATCATCAGGGTGGCCGTGCCCCGCTGCCAGCAATCACACATGTTGGGGCAGTGGCCGCTGGTGCAGATGGTGTGGAGCTTGTGCCTGTTCACGATCTCTTTCACCTCCAGGTACTCCTTGCCAGCCGGCACCTTCACCTTCAGCCAGTCAGGCTTTTGTCTTACCCTTTTTTCTTTCATGTAAACGCCTCCGCCTGCAAAATTAGGATATTAAGCTGAGAAAAAATGTGAATGATAAGGGAATCCCTGCCGCTGTCCGGTATTTTGATGCGTACATTCTTTAATTATCTTTGCAAAAATTTTTGTAATGAGTCTGGAATTGAGCGAACAGGAACAGATACGAAGAAATTCGTTGCAGGAACTCAGGAATATGGGGATTGACCCCTATCCTCCCGAAACTTATAAAGTAAACATGACCATCGCGGAATTACTCAATACTTTCAGCGATGATGCCGGCGGATTTGAAGATGTCAGCCTGGCGGGAAGGATCATGAGCCGGAGGATCATGGGCGCGGCTTCCTTTGTTGAACTGCAGGATCATACCGGCAAGATGCAATTGTATTTCAAACGCGACGACATCTGCCCGGATGATGATAAAAACCTTTACAATGTTGTTTTTAAGCGTCTGCTCGACATCGGCGATATCATCGGGGTGAAAGGCTATGTGTTCAGGACCCAGATGGGAGAGATCACGATCCATGTAAGGGAATTCAAATTGCTCAGCAAGTCGCTCAGGCCCATTCCGGTTGTGAAGGAAAAGGACGACAAGACATGGGATGCCTTCCGCGATGCCGAACAACGTTACCGGCAACGCTATCTCGACCTGATCGTTAATCCGGACGTCAGGGAAATTTTTATCAGGCGTGCAGCCCTTGTCAACTCCATGAGGGATTTCCTCAACGCCAGGGGATACCTTGAGGTAGAAACACCCATCCTTCAGCCATTGTACGGCGGAGCGGCCGCAAAGCCTTTCAAGACCCACCATAACAGCCTAGATATGACCCTGTATCTCAGGATTGCCAATGAGCTGTATCTGAAAAGGCTTATCGTTGGCGGATACCAGGGAGTGTATGAATTCAGCAAGGATTTCAGGAACGAAGGCATGAGCCGGTTTCATAACCCGGAATTCACGCAAATGGAACTCTATGTCGCCTATAAGGATTATGAATGGATGATGGACCTTGTGGAAGAGATGGTTGAAAAGATCGCCCTTGACCTTCACGGAGGCACTGAAGTCAAAACCGGCGGACAGATCATCAATTTTAAGAGACCCTGGAAACGGATCTCTATGCACAATATCATAAAGGAATATACCGGTATCGACATTTCGGGCATGGATGAGGCAGAACTGAGATCAATGGCCGGAAAACTGGGTGTGGAAACAGACCCAAGCATGGGTAAGGGAAAGATCATTGATGAGATTTTTGGTGAAACATGTGAGCCCAGGCTGATTCAACCCACCTTTATCACCGATTACCCCGTGGAAATGTCGCCACTGGCAAAAAAACACAGGAGCAGGGAAGGGCTGGTCGAACGCTTCGAAATGATCTGTAACGGGAAAGAATTGTGCAATGCCTTCAGTGAACTGAATGACCCCATCGATCAGCGTAAACGCTTCGAAGACCAGCTGGAACTGGGGAAAAGGGGCGATAAGGAGTCGATGGTGCTGGATGAGGATTTCCTTCGTGCACTCGAATATGGCATGCCCCCTACGGCAGGCCTGGGCATTGGCATCGACAGGCTCACCATGATCATGACGGATTCAGCCTCCATACAGGATGTGCTGTTCTTTCCGCAGATGCGGCCCGAAAAGAAATCAACGGAAAACGATGACAGTGCGTTTATCGCCCTCGGGGTTCCGGCAGCCTGGATCCCCCATATCAGAAAACTGGGCTTCGGCACGGTGGAGCAATTGAATACGGCGAACCCGAATAAGCTGGCCAATGACCTTAACGGACTCAGGAAAAAAAATAAAATGGATACGCCGGCCCTGAACCCCGAAACAGTGAAGAAATGGGTCTCCGGGATCTCAGGCAGGGGAGACGATAATCAGCCAAATTGATTGGCGAAATATGGCCGTTTCCGTTCCGGACTGTTCGCATTTTCTGAGCACGGCCATTACGGGAAGTCAATTTTACCGGCGCAGCGATCATCTGTTTTTGGCTGCATGCCGGGTCAGTTTACCCGGACCGGTGGTATTTCCCGGCAGATAAAATCTTTCGCTTGTGCTTTTGGGGGGTATTGTTAATTTTGCAGGCTGAAATACAATCTGATCAATATATATTCGTTCATTACTAATCATCTAAAAATAAAAAAAAGAAGTATTATGAAAAAAATGACCATTGTTTTTGTTGCGTTTCTGATCATCCTGGGAGGAAGTATAGGTGCCCAGGATCTGAATAGTGCGGGTCAGGCCTATAATGACGGCATTGCCCTGATACAGGAAAACAAACATTATGAAGCCATTGAAGCCTTCAACAAATGTGCTTCCATTTGCAGGGAACTCGGAGAGGTTGGCGAAGGCCTGATGAACAAGGCCCTCACCCAGATCACCAGCCAGTATATGAAGCTTGGCATTGACGCCTTTCAGGCCAAGGATTATGATACCGCGGTTTCATTATTCCTGCTTTCGGCCGAGAACGCCATCAGTTCGGGTAATCCCGAAAGTGCAAAAAAGGCGGATGATTACATTGCCACTACATACACGGCCATCGGCAATAATCTGTACAAGGAAAAAAAATACAATGATGCCATCGGCAATTTTCTGAAAGCCCTCGATTATAATCCCGTGTTCCTGAAAGCACATTACGGCCTTGTCATCTCCTACAGCAAAACCGACAATACCGATGAGATGGAAACCGCCATCCAGAAGGTCATTACCATTGGCGGGGATGAAAAAACGGTTGAAAGGGCCAAAAATGTTGCCGCCAACTATTATCTCAACCTCAGCGCCGAAGCCATCAAAAAGGAAAGTTACAGAGAAGCCTCGATGATGGCCAGGAAATCAATAGAATACAATTATCTTGAACCTACCGCCTACTATTACCAGGCACTGTCAAATAATTACCTGGAGAACTGGGACGAAGCCATCAAGGCTGCCCAAACGGGAATGAAACCCGAACAGGATGATAAGTCGAACCTGTATTTTGAGCTTGGCCGTGCATACCAGGGGAAAGGCGACCAGGAAAAGGCCTGCGAAGCCTATTCAAAAGTGAGCGGCGGCCCCAATCTCGATGCCGCCAACTATCAGCGAAATACGGTGCTGAAATGTAACTAGGTTCTCATTTTTTGCTGATGAAGTCCCTCAATCCTGCCGAAAAGGATTGAGGGATTTTTTTTATCTCCTGCCTTTTGCATACACCCCGGAAGGTTTAATTGAAATTTTTCTTGCTTGCTTTTTCAATATTCTTATTTTTGTTTATCCCAGATCTATTAATCAGGCGATCAAAAGACCGGCGCATGCCCTTTGTGTTTGTTTCGATGATTATTCTGACTATGGCCGGATTTTCCGGGCCAGTCTTGTTTACAAAGGCTACCGGTGCTACCGGCGATCTGGATACACTTTTTTCTGAAGCCCGTACGGGGAAAGATTCCCTGCTTATTCTCAATGAACTGATCCCGGCATGCCGCTTTATCAATCCTCCCCTGGCCCTGGAAATGGCCAGGGAGGCGAAAACACTTTCCTGCCGGATTGCCGACAACGATATGCTTGCCAGATCATTCATCAACCTGGGGCATGTAAATGGCGATATGGGCTATTTCGGCCAGGCACTTATGGCTTATTCCGATGCTTTTAACCTATGCCGCCAGCGAAATAATAAGCTTTTCGTGGCAGAATGCCTTAGCAATATCGGGCTGGTATATCAAAAACTACGCATTTACAACCTGGCAATCCAGAATATGGGTGAGGCTGCCGGCATATACAGGGCTGAAGGAAGGACCGGCCAACTTGCCAAAACATATAATCTTATCGGGAATTGCTATTGCTTGATGAATGAATATGACAAATCCATGCAGTATTTTAACGATGTTTTCAGCTTGCCCGACGATAGCCTCACACCATCGCTGCGCGCCCTGACCTATACCAATATTGCCGATTTGTTTACAGCCCGCGGCAACCTGAACCTGGCGGATGAGTTTTATAAAAGGGCCGTTAATATTTATATTCATACTGCCGACCGGCAGGCGCTTGCCCGCACATATGAAGGTGTTGCCAAACTTGCCATGGTCAGAGACGATGCTTCCGAAGCCCTGGCATATTACCAAAATTCTTCTGAAATATATAGAGAAGAGAATAATGTTAAACAACTTGGCCGGCTCGCATCCGGTATGGCCGGGGCATGGCTGTTTAGCGGCGATCATGAGCAGGCCCTGCAAACCCTCCGGCAAGGCCTTGCACTTACCGCTCAGTTTTCGCTGCTGGAGGAACGCAAAGAAGTTTTCATGCTGCTCTCGGAAATATACAGCGGACTTGGTGATCACCGGGCTTCCCGCGAATATTACATCCGGTTTAACCAGGTAAGGGATTCCATATATGATGAACAACTTGCCCGCGCCATCGCCGGCACTGAAACACGCAGCGCCTTCTGGAAACATGAGATCGACCCTGACCAGATCGGGAAAGACCTGCTAATTGAGCGATATACCAGGCGATTCATTATCATTATCCTGGCTTTGTCGCTGATAACCGTCATCCTTGCCGTATCAAGGATGATCAGCCAGCGCAGGGCCAATCGCATCCTGTCACACCAAAAGAATATCCTGAAAAAAACAGTCGCCGAACAAAGGGTCAGCGAGGCCAAATATAAAGCCCTTTTCTCCCAGGCAAATGATGCCATCTTTTTGATGGATTATGAAACATTTATCGACTGTAATGAAAAAACCCTTGAAATGTTTGCCTGTGAAAGGGAAGAAATAGTCGGGCAGCCACCATACAAATTCTCACCTGAGAATCAGCCCGACGGAAAAAATTCAAAAGAAAAGGCAAACCACCTTATTTTTCAGTGTTACGAAGGAAAGCCCCAACGTTTCTACTGGATGCATACACGCAGGGACGGAACCCCTTTCGATGCCGAGGTTAGCCTGAACCTGGTCAACCCCGACGGGAAACAATACGTGCAGGCCATTGTAAGGAATATCAGCGAGAGGGTCAGGGCAGAAAAAGAAATGTTGCTGGCCAGGGAAAAAGCAGAAAAAGCCACGGAATCCAAAACCTTTTTCCTGGCAAAGATGAGCCATGAAATACGGACCATGCTCGGGGGGATCACCAGCTCGGCCGACCTGCTCAAAAACACCAGCGTGGATAAACATCAGTCGGAACTGCTCGATATTATCAGCCTTTCGGCAGGAAACCTGCTCGAGATCGTTAATGAGATACTGGATTTTTCAAAGATTGAAGCAGGCAGGGTCGACATCGAGGAACGCTCATTCGACCTGCATGATTTATTGAACAACATCACCAATACCTTTGCGCAAAAGGCGAAAGAAAAAAAGCTGGAATTGTTCCTGAGCATTCATCCCAGGGTGCCGCAATTCATTGTCGGCGACGAACTCAGGCTGAAACAGATCCTGGCAAACCTGCTTTCCAATGCCATTAAGTTTACCGAAAATGGTAGTGTAACCATGGAGGTGGCCGGAAGCGTTACCGAACAGGATAAGGCAGAACTCGAATTCAGGATCATCGATACCGGCATCGGGATCTCCCCGCATCAGCTTAAACAACTTTTTTCGGAATATTCCCAGACCGATATTTCCATTAGCCGGCGTTTCGGCGGAACGGGCCTGGGATTGAATATTGCCTACAGGCTGGTTACATTGATGAAAGGAAAGGTAGATGTAAGCAGCAGGGAAAACACCGGCACGACCTTTACCGTCACAATCCCCTTTACCATTTCCTCTGCACCGGAGGTCAAAGCCGATGCACCTTTGGTTCCGGAGGAATTACAGGGCTTACGAAAATACCGGATATTGCTTGCCGAAGACAATCTCATCAACCAGAAGATTATCCTGATCAATCTTGAAAACCTGGGTCATGAGGTCGATATCGCCAACGATGGCATCGAAGCATGGAAAATGTACCTGGAAAATGAATATGACCTGATCCTGATGGACATCCAGATGCCCGAAATGGATGGCATTGCCGTTACCAAACTGATCAGGAAGCATGAGGCGGAAAGGAATGCGCGGGAGCGGATACGCATCATCGCCCTCACGGCCAATATCCTGGGTAAAGACGCCGCCTACTGCCTTTCTGAAGGGATGGATGCATACGTTGCCAAGCCTTTCAGGATAGAAGAGATCCTGGCAGTTCTCGAACCCTGAGTCCGTTATTATCACATTTCTATCCTGATCATCCTGGCAGTATACGCCCGGCCGCTTTCGTCAATCAGCTGCAGGTAATAAATGCCGGCCGGACAAACGGTGCCGTTTGATGCAGAACCGTTCCACTGCAATATATGCTCCCCGCGGGGCATATAGGGCTTACTGAGATCTGCAACCACCAAACCCTGCTGGTTATAGATATGTGCCTTCAGTTCGCCTTCGGTTTCCGTTACGATCCTGATCCGTATGTTTTCACGGAAAGGATTGGGATAAACGGAAATATCGGGCAAACCTTCTTCCTTGTCATTATCGGGTATGGAAATAATGGTTTCGTCAACCATGATCAGCACCTGGTAGTTTCCGCCCTCTGCATCGATAAACATGGTATCCTGCAGGAAGCCCGGGTTTTCATCAACAATCAGGCCGACGTAAACAGTCAGGATAAGTGAATCATTGGCGGGCACTACATAGGGGAAGTCAATGTTCGGTTCGGCCCACCAGTAAAAGTAATCCGTTCCTTCCAGGTTGATGTGGGTGATCGTTGCATCTTCACCGCCTTCGGGATATATGCTTAACTGCAGTCCGTCAAGGGCCTGTGTATAATCCGTATATAGCAGCGTGTCGGGTTCAACGATGAGACCGGGGAACATTTGAACAACGGTAAATTCATGTGGATCGGGGGCCCCGATATAGGGGTGGTTGGCGCTTCTTCCCGACTGGTCGGCAGCATGAATGTAATAATTTACAAGGGTTCCTTCGTCCTGGTACGGGATCAGGCCCCTGAAAAGGTTGCCGATCTGCTGGTTCATCAGTACCGCCTGGTAACTGCCTCCGTCGGTTTTGTAATAAAGCAGGATGGAATCGGCGTAAAGGGAAGCTCCGGAATAAGCCGTGATATTGGCCAGTATTGCGTATTCATCCTGCAACTGGACATTGCCGTGCAAAGGCATATGCCTGATCTGAAGCATGCCCAGGTCGGCGATGCCTTTGGTCCGGCAATGCAGCGCATCGGTATTTTCCCATGTATTGTGCATCACCCCGATGACCTCGTAGCCGGGCATGGCCTCTTCGTAAACCGCCAGTGCGGCAGCATCGTGGCTGCTGCCGGTGATGGGAACAAAAACTTTTTTGTTCAGGATGAGTGAATTGGTATAGGGGGTATAAGGATAATTGCCCGGCGTATATACCCGGAAAACCTCATAAGGCATGCCCCAGTCGCTGATGGTATTGGCATAATAATCGGCCACATATTCAAATGCGGAATAACGGGGGTCCGATACCGGTACCGAGCCAATCAGTACTTTGTTTACGCCCAGATACTTGCCCCAGCAGTCGATATGCTTGATATAATCACCCAGCGGATCGGGCAATACATGGTATGTGCTTACCCCAAGGTAATCATCCACCATATCCTGGATCTCCTGATGCGTCATACTAAGGTTTTCATCCCATACCAGGTCGGTTGAGGAGGCCTGGCTGTTGCCCGAACACATCCAGTTGCCCCCGGTATGCTCGAGAGGCATGCCATACAGGTCGATGCCCAGGTGGTTTGCCACGGCAATGGGGATGTCGTCATCATTGGGCCTCGGACGATTGTACGGGAAATTGCAGACCCCGAAATCGCCGCCGCCGTCAATCACGAACCATGGGCCGTAATCGCGCGTCCAGTAAGAGTCGGAAGGGGCCTGTATGAAGTCGATGTTATCCATGTTCACACTGCTGCCCTGGTAAATATTGGTAACCGTGTTTTGCTGGCTCTGGTTGGAAACGATGGTGGTAACGCCGCAGTGCTGCGACATCTCCGCAATGAGCGAAACGGGGATCCCGAAAGGATACCTCACCAGCACACTCTGCATGTGCTCATATTCAGCCACCATGCGTACGGGATGGGAAGGAGGGTCGGTCGGGAAAAAACTCTTCAGGTTGTCATGCGGAAGAAGCATCTCTTCTTCGCTCAGGTAGCGCATTTTCTTCCATACCGGGATATCGGGAATATCCTGGGCATTTGCTACCGGTACCAGTAATAATAATAGTGCGAGCAGGTTCAGCAGTGTCTTTTTCATTTTATTCAGCTTTTCCCTGCAGACTTTGCAGGGGAGTTATCGTTGCCCAAAATTATATATAAATTCTTACAGATATACCGGATGCTTTTCCGAAATTTCCAAAATTGCCGGGAAGATATGCACGGCCCGCGAAGATCCGGTGTTCAGGGGTGCCCCGAAGCCAATTCAACCGGCATCCACAAAATCCCGTTTTACCGGCTTTCGGCCAGATACTTGCCCGGCATTCATTTTTATATTTTTCTTTATTATATTTGCATAACAAATATTTACATCATGGCCACTCTTTCAATCATACTTGGTATACCCGGTTACTGGCAGATCATCCTCATCGTGCTGGTGGTGCTGTTGCTTTTCGGAGGGAAAAAGATCCCTGAACTGATGCGCGGGATCGGCCGGGGAACGCGTGAATTCAAAAAAGGACTGAATACCGACGACGACGACGACAAGGACGAAAAGGAAAAGAAATAATGTCCGTTGCCGCATCGTCATGAGCCATAGAGGAAGTGGAATTACCGCAACGGTGAAAACGACACTTTCTCTTTTTTTACGGCCTGTTGCTTCCCGGCGGGATAAAAGGGATGCAATAATGTATGATGAAGGCGGGATAAACCCGCAGGCTTTTCCCGGAGACATTCACAGATAATCCGGAATAACATGTAAGAATCATATTTTTGCATGGTATTTGCATACAAAAACAGTACTTATTTCAGTTATAAGAACATGATCAGGCAAACAGGCATCTTTTTCCGGGCTATACCGGCCTTAGCGATCTTTCTACTAATCACGGCTTCACTTGCCGCGCAGGAGGAAGCGGTACCCGACAGCGCGGCATCGCAGGAACTTCTCGACGCCGGGATTATGGCTTCCCGGCCGGTTGCCGACACCCACGAACTGGGATACCTTGTATGGAAGGATTCACAGGTGCTGGCCATGCTCGACAGCCTGGCCGACCTGAAATATTTTGGCAACGGCTCCTTCATTGCCGATGCCGACAGCCTCAACATCCACGGCTTTGCCCCCGGCTATGTGCCGCAATACCCCGACTCGGTGCTGGCGGCACGGATCGGCAATCTCGACAAAAAAACCACCATCGACCTGGCATTCAACAAATATGTAAAGAACTATATCCACCTTTATGCCAATAATAAGCGCGATCTTACTTCCCGGATACTCGGCCTGTCATATGTGTATTTCCCCCTCTTCGAGGAACAGCTCGATCGGTTTAATATTCCCCTGGAAATGAAATACCTGGCCGTGGTTGAATCGGCGCTGAACCCCACTGCAGGTTCCCGTGCTGGCGCAAAAGGGCTTTGGCAGTTCATGTACGGGACCGGCAAGGTATACGGGCTCAAAGTAACTTCGCTTACCGATGAACGCTTCGATCCGGTAAAATCTACCATTGCCGCATGCCAGCATATGAACGACCTTTATGATATCTATGGCGACTGGCTTTTGGTGATGGCTGCCTATAATTCGGGTGCCGGGAACGTGAACAAGGCCATCCGCCGCGCGGGCGGGGTCAGGAACTACTGGGCCATCTGGCCTTTCCTGCCCCGTGAAACCCGTGGTTACGTACCGGCCTTCATTGCGGTTTACTATGTGATGACCCATGCAGCCGACCATAACCTCTATCCCGTGCCACCGGGGATCATGCACCATCAAACCGATACGGTGAGCATAAGGGATGTGCTCTCGTTCGACCAGATCAGCGAAATGCTGGGGGTCCCCATGGATCAGCTCAGGCTCCTGAACCCTCTGTATAAGCAGGGTATCATTCCCTATACGGAAGGCAGTGTTTATTTTCTTACCCTGCCAAAGCAATATGTGGGCGACTTTATCCACAACGAACGCGAACTGTATGCCTATGTGACCAAAAAGGGTATAGAGAAAGAAAAGCTGCAGGAAGAGATTAAAAAGGCCCACGACCGCACCATCCATATTGTTCGCAGCGGCGAAAACCTCGGGCTGATTGCCAGACGATACCGCGTTTATGTGAGCCAGTTGCAGGCATGGAACAACCTCAAGGGGTCTACCATTTATCCCGGGCAGCGGCTGGTGGTGCATCCCTCGGCCAAATATGATCCGAAACAACATGCCTCAACATCCTCCACGGCAGCAACAACTTCGCAGAGCCGGACACATACGGTGAAGAGTGGTGAAAACCTGGGACTGATCGCAAAAAAATACAGTTGTACGGTCAATGAGCTGAAAGCATGGAATAAGCTTGGCTCAAGTACCATCTACCCGGGGCAAAAGCTGCTGGTGGCCAAACCTGCCGCCGCAACCACCGCAGCCACGACCTCCGATGCCGACTATGTTTATCATACCGTAAAAACGGGCGACACACTCTGGGATATAGCCAAATTGTATGACGGCGTTACGGTGGGCCAGATAAAGGAACTGAACAACATCACCAACGCCAGGCGGCTGAAACCCGGCGACCGCATCAGGATCGCCCCGAAATAACCGATGCCCGGAAAGAATAATAACTTAAACACGGATATTATGAAAGCCCTGATCACCACCCGCACACGCTTGTTGATCATCCTGCTTGGCCTGTTAGGATGTATGCTGCCGTCGTGCAATACCGAAGTAAAACCCGACCGGTCGACCGGCCGCACCAATGAGATACTGATTGTTACAAACACTAAGGCCGACTGGGAAAGCGGGCTGATCGGACTGACCATACGCGAATTCTTCGAACAACCCTTGCAGGGGCTTCCCCAACCGGAACCCATGTTCTGGCTTTTTAATGTCGCCGAAAAAGATTTCAATAAAACCTTCAGGGCGCAGCACAACATCCTGATCATCGATATTGACAGGAATTTCGATAAGCCGCTGGTTGAAACGCGCAGCGATTACTGGTCGGTGCCGCAACGGGTCATCAAGATCACGGCTCCCGATACCCTGGCCTTCCTGCAGGCCTTTCAGGAGCACAAAACAGCTTTTCTAAAGGCCTTCAACGAACTCGAGATCAGGCGTACCAATGAACAATTCAAGATGGCCCGCAGTGTGAGCCTGGTTAACCGGATTGCCCGAAAATTCGGGTTCAGCATACAGATCCCCGGCGGATTTGTGGTAGCTGCCGAGAGTGATCGGTTCATGTGGTTGCGGCAGAGCATGCATAAGGTAAAACAGGATGTGGAACTGGGGATCATGATCCATACCGAACCTTACACCGACACAAGCGCCTTTTCTGGCAGAAATATCCTGATCAGAAGGGATTCGCTTACCGCCATCCATATAGAAGGGCCCAGCCCCGGCTCCTTTATGGCTGTTTCAACTGGAATTATCGACCCCGCGTTTTCCCGGAAAGATGACTTTAACGCCGGCTTCGCAGTGGAAACCAGAGGGCTTTGGATGGTCAGGAACGACTTTATGGGCGGCCCCTTTATCAGTTTTACCTTCCTTGATCCGCAAAGCGAAAGACTGATCACCCTCGATGGTTATGTTTATAATCCCGGCGACCTGAAACGGAATTTCATCCGTCAGATGGAAGCCATTTTCCATACCATTGCCTTTGAGGCGAAAGAATGAGGGTGAAAACAACAAGGGTTATTTGTGAGACTAAAATTTTCAGAGCGTAGTGAAAGAAAATTTTTAGCCGAAAAATTCCAGCGAAGTCAGAGGGTATAATATCCCGCCGCTTGCGGCGGAGTCAGGATCCGTGGCTTGCCCCGGGGTTCATACCCGCGATTGTTCTGTAAATGCACCGGGCGGGAAAATTCCTTTTGATCATTCTTTTACATACACTGCTGTAATGCTACCGTGTTTCACCTTGCTGGTGTATACGATGCGGCCGTCCTCATATGTGCCAAGCTCAATGGGATCGCCGAATTTGTCGGCGTCGAGCCTGAAGCTGATGATACCTGTTTTATTGTCGTAGGTCCAGAAGGCTTCGTGTGTAAACCCGTCGATGCTCAGTGCCATGGTGTGGTCTTCGTTGAGCACAAATTTTGTTGTACGGGTGGAGGCAATGGCGCGGTCAACGCTTTCGAGGTTTGCCTTCACTGAGTCAATTTCTGCATCGACACGCTCGGTGGTCCACCTGCCCGTGAGCCGGGCCTCGGGCGAACTGCAGGAGAAAAGGAAGGCTAAGGCAAGGGCAATGACAATAGAATATAAAAAAGCTGTTGTTTTCATTTATCGTGGTTTTATATGATCATAAAATGCTTATTCATCAATGTGCCGTTTCGGGGTTCCGGAAAGCAATGGCATTCCTATTCCATGGTAAAAAGGTTTGGCTCATGCTGAAAATCTCTTTTCAGGATGGTTTTGCGCTTTTTCGAACGGGCTTTTTTTGCTGCCGTTTCCAGAATTGCCTTAAGCCTCTCTTCAACAGCGTCGTATGAACCGGTGCTGATCCTCATATCGAGCGATTTTGCCAGCGCCCTGATGCCTGTTTTGTTGATCAGTGACATGGTGTTGGGGTTTGGTGAACTTACAAATATAGTTAAAAGCTGACAGATACCGTCTGCGCTCAGAAGGGATTTTATTCTGAGCCGGCGGAAGTCATGGGGGGAAGTGCCGCCCCGGGCCTTGGTATCAGGTTTGTTCCACAGGAGTGAACCTCCTATTCAACATCTACGGCAGCGCCGCTTTCCAGCGTGATCGTGCCGCCATTTTCGGTCAGTATCCCGTTCACGGTGATGCCGTTGTTTATATCCACCGTTAGTGAACCCCCTGCCTCCACCGTCAGGTTTCCGCAGCTCGCCTGCGATGAGCCGGTTGGCAGATCAACAGTGACCGAACCATTGATGATCACATCCACATGTTTGCCGGGAGAACCGCTGCTCCAGTTGGCCGCCGCTCCGGCAGGCGGGTTACCCGCACTCCAGTTGCCTGTCCCGGTCCAGGTGGTGGTGCTGATCAGGTTCTGGAAGAGGCCGTTGGTGCCTGGCGATCCCAGGTCATTTTCTGTATTTGTGGTGTATCCCGCCTCGCGGGTATAGGACTCGATCCACAGCGATCCGAGGTTGTTGTCTTCGGATGGCAGGCCAATAAAGATCATGGATTTGCCTGTCAGGTCCGGCCAGTTTGTTCCGTCATCATATTCAACACGGTCGATTTCAACCATTGCCGGAGTGGTCAGGATAAGCTCGTCGTCGCCATTGGCAAGGGTAATATCAGACCCATAGGCATAATCGACCGGTACGCCGCCATTGGTGGCAGTTACAGTACTTCTTCCCAGGACAAGGAACCCGCCTGCAGGCACCATAAGCGGGCCGCCACTGCTGATGGTATGGCTGTCGGTACCGTCATCGCTGATGGTCCAGCCGTTAATGTCGATGTCTGTGGCCGTGGTATTGAATATCTCGAGCCATTCACCTGCATTATCTAATACATCGGCAGGATCTTTCATGATCTCCGTGATGATAATATCCCCGGGGGAAACCGATCCGGCAGCATAGGTTGTGGCGTTATCCGAAACACCGCTGGAATAATCAGCGGAACCATCCACCGACCAGGCCCGGTAAAAATATTGTGTGGATGGGTCAAGCCCTGTATGGCTGGCGGAAGTGCCGCATCCGTTGCAGATCACGGTGCCTCCGCCCGGTATGGGGTCGTTAACAGCATAGGTACTCCCATCGGCAGGTGTGCCAAAAGTACTGTTGGTATTAAAGGCCACCATCACATCATCCCCGTTCCCGTTGAGGTTCCAGCTCAGGTCGATCTGCTCGCTGCCGGCTGCTGTTGCAGTGAAAGCGGTGGGGTTGGCCACCGTGGCGGGAATGCCGAATGATTGCCCGTTGTTAAGGGCTCCCTTGGTATTTGCCGCTGGCGGCTGCCAGCTAAAGTCGGAGTATTGGGTTCCTGTTCCCGTTAATTGAAGGGAATGGCCTACGGGGGTGCTGCTTCCTTCTTGAACGCCGATATCAACAGAGGTCTCTCCGTCAGCTACACCTCCGCTGGCGATGAAAGTACCCCCATAGCTCAGGAACTGTCCCGGGATCAATGTCCCCTGGTATGCCAGGGCAAGTCCGTCAGGATTGCCGTTTTGTATACCATTAACGGGATAATCCAGGTAATAGAAAGTAAAGTCTCCTTCCGTACTTCCTTCAGTGAAAGTGCTCAGCTCGTCGCTATCGTATTGTAATCCGTTGGCTCCATTGTACAGAACGACAGCAAAATCCGAAAGATCGTAACTGCCGGGGTTCTCGATCACCACTTCAATAAATTCACCCACATCCGTCCCGTCATTGTCGTAATGAAACTCATTGATCCAGGCATTTTGGGCCGTCAGAAACATACAAGCCGAAAGCAGACCGGCGATCAGGGTCAGTTTTTTCATTTGGTCATTATATTTTATAGTTTTTGAGGTTTTCTATTCCTCTCAGTCTTTGGGCAGGCAAAGATATGCAGAAAAATTCATATGATCTTTGTGGGAATGTTATTTTAATGTTATCAATGACTGATGAGCATTTTTTTTGGGGATGTTGCCATCACTGTTTTTAAGTAATATTCCCGGCTCATCCCGGGAAAATGTGCGGCATATCAGCATTCCGGGTATTAACAGACATATCCTGATAATAATATTTTCTGTGCATTTGCAAAGGATCGAATCACGCATCCATGAAATCCGCAAGGTAAAAGTCATGCCTGATTTCGACCCGGCCTCATTATATGAGGTTGAAACCAGGGTTCTGAACCAAGGCATTTACCCAAGACCCGGATGACGGATTTTACCTGCCGGCTTTGGTGAGTGATGATATCCTAATGATTAGAGATTAGTGAAGATTGGGAATGAAGAATTGAGAGTGAAGATTGGCGGAAAGGAACACTTCAATGTTCATATTCTTATTCCTTGTTCGTTGTTCCTCTGTTCAATATTCATTATTCTTTCACCATCTTCACCACACTCACCCCATCTCCACTCCTCAGCACCCCGTAATACAATCCGGCCGGCAAATGTCCGGGAGACCAGGTGAGGGTGTGACGCCCGGGAGGCAGCATGTTTTCCTGAGAATAAAAAACCATCTCTCCCATCATATTGTATACTGTATATTGTATATTGCATATTGTATATAATTCGTACTCAAGGGTGGTGGAGGTGGTGAAGGGGTTGGGGTAGGCTGATAGCTGAGAGCCTTCACGCCTTTCAGCTATTGAAACAGGAAGTTCGCATACTCCTTGCTCATATATCAATCCTATACTGTCCATAAAGTGACAATCACCCCAAAGGTTAAAATACCTGATAGTATCATCCACACTCATGCATCTTAACCAATCTACATTCAATCCACACATGTAAAGGTTAAATATTCCTCCGTTCAGGCTTCCTACGCTCTCCAACCAAACCACTGTTTCATATGCGTAATATGGGGGAAATGAATCAATAACTGAAAGGTATAGGCATTTCAATGTATCAGAATTCGTTATAACCTGCCTTACTGTATCCACCGTAAGGTCAAATGCTCCCACAAAATCATGTGGATAGATGTGCAATGCAACATCTTTTACTGTATCACCCATGTTAGCAGACAGATCAAACAACAGATATTCAACAGTATCTGATGGGAAGTGTGGAACATAGTAGGTTTTCCCATCAGTATTACTACGAAATGCACCTACATATGGATATTGATCAGTAAGCCCTCTATAGAACATCTTAATATATGCTTTCGCATTAATAACAGTATCGTTCTGATGTTCATCCAATCCATGCTCAAAATAACCATGTCCTGCACTACTCGCGTCTGTAAATATCCATGTCGCATTTGAGTCAGGAAGTGTATGATAGGATTGAGCATACGTGCTTGTGACTCCTGACAGTAGCACATATAGCAGGATAATTGTTCGTATTCTTATTACTTGTTCCATGTTCGCTATTGTTTCAACATCTTCACAACACTCACCCCTTCTCCGCTCCTCAGCACCCCGTAATACAATCCGGCCGGCAAATGCCCGGGAGACCATGTGATTTTGTGACGCCCGGGAGGCAGCATGTTTTCCTGAGAATAAAAAACCACGTCTCCCATCATATTGTATACTGTATATTGTATATTGCATATTGTATATAATTCGTACTCAATGGTGGTGGAGGTGGTGAAGGGGTTGGGGTAGGTGGTAATATCAGTACCCGTTTTGTATTCATTTATTCCAACTGCGAGGTCGCATTCAAAAGCTCCAGGATTAATCCATAGTGGTATAAAGTCAATAGCATAACAATGCATAAATGGTATGTGCTCAAACCAATTAGAAAGAGGTTGGAACAAACCTGAGCTTGACCCAATATCCTCTATGATATATTGGGTATAACCACTCTGTGCGCAGCTTAAATGAAATCTCTTCTTAAACTCATTATCAATAAGAATAGTATCAATATTCGTTACGGTAATATCATCCCAGGCAGTCGTTGAAATAACTGTATCGCCTACTTCCAGTGTGAAATCAATTAGAAGTCCGTTTCCACTGTAATAGTTTTCAGAATACCACTTATTATCTTGCTCTCTGAGGAGTCCAACATACTGGTTCTGATAAAAGGAATAAGTTGCACTCCAGAATTCATACTGATAACCTGATTTGTAGACTTTATAATATACCAGTGAGTCTTTTATCTCAGTTCCGGAGATATAAAACTTAAAACAATCATCGTAAATCCCGTAACCATCCGTCCAGGAAATATCCACCCTCCATTGGGATAGAGTATCAATATCCCCAGCTGATTGTGATTGAAGAGATAAGGCTGTTGAAAGTAGCAGCCACAATAGGATAACCCTTCTTATTCTTATTCCTTGTTCCATGTTCCTCTGTTCTTTATTCGTTACTGCTTCACCAACTTCACAACACTCACCCTATCCCCGCTCCTCAGCACCCCGTAATACAATCCGGCCGGCAAATGCCCGGGAGACCATGTGATTTTGTGACGCCCGGGAGGCAGCATGTTTTCCTGAGAATAAAAAACCATCTCTCCCATCATATTGTATACTGTATATTGTATACTGCATATTGTATATAATTCGTACTCAATGGTGGTGGAGGTGGTGAAGGGGTTGGGGAAGGTATCAAAACCTTGATTTTTGCCACTAAATTCAGGTTGGGAGACCGTTAAATTAAAACATGGCATGGTAGTTTCATCTAAGTATACAAGATTGCCATTGTGATAAAAACACACCAAATGTGTACTGCATATACATGCTATTCCCCAATAATAGGGATAGAATAATCCTGATGTCGTTCCCATCCCTTCAATCCACGACCACGTTCCATACAAATTAATCCTCCTGCGATAAGTCATGTCCTGAAGTAATACGGAATCAATTGAAGTCACCTTGTGGTAGTAAACCCAAGATGTATCGCATAACTCTGTCGGATAACTGATTGAATCTCCAACATTTAAGTTAAAATCATATAACAGAACATGGTTTGGACAACCACCCCTCCAATAATAGATTTTCTTATCATTTTCCCTCATCGCACCTATATATGACGTCCAATCGGGATTTGCACAATATATCTTTTTGTATAGTAATGAATCAATGATTGTATCCCCTTCAATGAAGTAGGTTACTTTACAATAATCAGGAGCATCACACCATCCTTGGTAAAACCTATATTCATTCCAATACGCATCTGAAGTTGGAAATGGAATGTAATCCTGAGCATGTAAGTATGATACCGCTGAAAATAGCATCAATAGCAAGATAACCGTTCTTATTCTTATTCCATGTTCCATATTCCTATGTTCGTTATTCTTTATAGGCAAAGCGATCGGATTGCGTGCACAGCTAAGATACGAAAACATCCATCAATCTGCAATATTAATTTGCATGGATCGCTAATCGATCTCCTGAAGGCAGCCATGAAACACCCCGTAAAACACCCTGGCACAGGATCTAAGACGGTTTTTCCCTTGAGGGGTGATAAAAATTAAGTAAAAAGGAGCGTAAATTGCCGGCAATGCCTCGACTTCGCTCGGCATGACAATTCTTACCGCTTTATACACATATGTTCTCGACTCCGCTCGAACAAGGGTGTCATCCCTATGCAAAACATCAAGCGGAGCTTGTCCTGAGCTTGTCGAATGACTCGAACAAAAGAGCGACATTTTATGGTTTTTGGAATTAATAAGTATGAGACAGTTTTATGTTTATTTGTTGGAATGTTCTGATGGATCATATTACACTGGTGTTACTAATGATCTTTCGAGGAGAATGATAGAGCATCAGGAAGGCTTTGATGAAAGCTGTTATACTTATAGCAAGCGTCTTGTAAATCTGAAGCATTATATGACTTTCGAATACATTAATGATGCAATTTCGGTTGAAAAGAAACTTAAAAAATGGTCAAGGGCAAAAAAGATAGCCTTCTTTCAAAAAGATTGGGAAACACTACATGAAAAGGCCGAATGCAAAAACTCAACCTCTCATAAATTGAAGTCGAGCGGAGACGAGACTTGAAAATTTAAAAAGGCTTCCGCTGTCATCGTGAGCGAAGCCGAACGATTGTTGGATGATGGCAAGTCGCTGGCAAATACATTCTACATTTCTTGTTGCAAAATGTAAATCGTCAGCGTAATGTTCACCAGCCAACTTATAACTTTAATGTGTGATTTACAAGTGAATTTGCTGATCGCAGAAAACCCTTCTTTGGAGTTTATACTGAGCAGAGCGAAGTGCTCAGGGTGGCAGACTTGGATTACTAAACGAAATGGCGCGATGGCGCGATGTAGAAGATTGAACGAAGTTCAGCAAACTTCGAATATCGTGCAATCGCTCAATCGCCTGTGTCGGGCAATCATAAAGACGACAGGCACATTTTAACAGGCCCTGGAGAAAGATGGAACATGCACAATGAGAAATGCCGAATGGGCAATGCAAAAAGAAAGCCGCATTGAGCGGCTTTCTTTTTGCAGCCCCGATCAAACCAAAAGATGTTTAAGTTGTTCATTATAAATAAATCGCAGATATGAAATTTTTAGTCGTTGATGATGAAAAGGACGTCGAAGTGTTATTTCGTCAAAAGTTCAGAAAAGAGCTCCGGAGCGGACTCATTGAACTGGAATTTGCACGTTCGGGGCAGGAGGCCCTGGATATCCTGCGAAGCCGCAAACCACCGGATATATTGTATATTTTTTCGGATATCAATATGCCCGGTATGACAGGGGTCGAACTGCTTGAACAGGTGAAAAAAGAGTTTTCCGCTATCAGAGTCAGTATGATATCTGCCTATGGGGATAGCGAAAATTACGAACGGGCTAAACGTTCCGGAGCAAAGGAATTTTTTACGAAACCGATAGATTTTGATTCCCTTAAAACAGAAGTTCAGGATATCATAAAGGCCAGGCCATCACTGCTCAATAAATAATCCTGATATGCCGAATGTCAAACAACGCATGGAAGCTGCCCGCAAGGTATACGAAACCTATTGGGACTGTTATACTAAAGGAGAACTGGAAACTTTTGCCTCAACGCTCGATGAAACGTATGAGATGATCGGAACCTCCGAATCCGAGATATGCCACACCAAAGCCGACGGGATAAAATTTGTAAAAGGGCAGATAGCAGAGATAGTCGGAAAAGTTGAACTGAGAAACCGGAAAATAGATGTTGTTCCTGTAGATCAGCTTATGCTTGTAAATGAACACAGTGATATTTATGTACTGGCGGATACGATCTGGAGATATTACTCAAAGATCAGGATATCCACCTTGCTGCGGGAAACCGAAGGAAGCTGGAAAGTTGTTCAGCAGCATGGTTCGCTTCCTGATATCCGTGTTCAGGAAGGCGAAACCATGGCCATCGAAAAGATCAGCAGGGAGAACCTTGAACTGCGTGATGCAGTCAGGCGGCGCACCATTGAACTTGAACTTCAATACCGGGAACTGGAGACGGAAGCAGCCCTTGAGCGCATCCGCGCACAGGTCACTGCCATGCAGGAGTCATCAGAATTGCTGGATATTGTGGTTACCATGCGCACCGAGTTTGTTCAACTTGGCCACGAAGCCCACTATTTTTGGTACATGCGCTGGTTGCCCGAAAAATATGAAAAAGCCATGACCTCCGGTGATGGCACCCGAATTGGTATGATCATGTCGCTGCCACGCCATATCCACGGAGACGTTAAGCTGGTTGCCGATTGGGAAAAAGGTCATGAACCTGTGTTGGTTTTTGCAATGGACGAGGAAACCGCAGTGGATTATGTACATAAAATGATCACCCTGGGCGATTTTGAACAGGTGGACCCGCAAGCGCCTACCCTCGATGATATCCGGCATATCGGTGGCCTTACATTTGTCATGGCGCGCACTACGCATGGCGAAATCGGATTTAGCCTGCCTGGTGTGGTGCCTAATCCCCCTAAGGATGCTGTTGATGCTTTGGTTCGTTTTGCGGGCGTTTTTGATTTGGCCTTTAAGCGCTTTGAAGATTTGAAAGCTGCTGAAAAAGATATTATTGAAATCAAAGCAGCCAGGCAAAAAGCAGAAGAAGCTTTAACTGAACTCAAAGCAACCCAGGAACAACTCGTACAGCAGGAAAAGCTTGCCTCCCTCGGCCAGCTCACTGCCGGCATCGCCCACGAAATACAAAACCCGCTCAATTTCGTCAATAATTTTTCTGAAGTAAACCGCGAGCTGATTGCAGAACTGCGAGAAGAACTTGAAAATGGAAACCTGGAAGAAGTAAAGACCATTGCCAGAGACCTGGAGCAAAACGAAGAGAAGATCAGCCACCACGGCAAACGTGCCGATGCTATCGTAAAAGGAATGCTGCAGCATTCACGAACCAGTTCCGGACAGAAGGAACCAACCAATATCAATACCCTGGCAGATGAATATTTGCGGCTGAGCTATCATGGCTTGCGGGCAAAGGACAAATCTTTCAATGCTGATTATAAAACGGACTTTGACCCTAATTTGCCAATGGTTGAAATTATTCCGCAAGACATTGGCCGGGTCTTGTTGAATTTGATTAACAACGCATTTTACGCTTGTGCTGAACGTGGTCGAGGCGAAACACCGATGGGTTCAAAAACCTCGTCGGGTTTGGACGACTACAAACCCACCGTCACCGTCACCACCAAAAACCTCGGCGATAAAATCGAAATCCGTGTAAAGGACAATGGCAACGGCATAACGGAAGAAATCAAAAACAAGATATTTCAACCCTTCTTCACCACCAAGCCCACCGGACAGGGAACGGGGTTGGGATTGAGCATGAGTTATGATATTGTTACCAAAGGGCATGGGGGTGAAATTAAAGTTGGTTCGGCAGAAGAGGAAGGAACAGAGTTTATCATTTACCTTCCAACCCGTGAATCCGGATAAATACTAAATTATGAAAAGACTAACTACCCGATTATTAAAATATGGCATCCTGCTTGGCATCATCCTGATGGTTTTGCCGGCCAATGCACAGAAACCAAAGCTGAAATTCAAATCCATCAAAGCCTCCGACGGCCTGATCAACAGTACCATCCTATCTATTTTTGAAGATTCCTATGGGTTTGTCTGGCTGGGTACGCACCACGGCCTGCAACGCTATGATGGAAAATCTTTTACCAATTTTACCCGTGAAAACGGTGATTCGATCGGATTGTCTCATAATTATATCAACGATTTTGCTGAAGACAGAAATGGCAACATCTGGATCACTACTGCGATCGGATTGAATTGGTATTCGCGGGAGCAGGACAGGATCTTTCATTATCGCTGGAAAGGGGAAAACGGACAGCAATTGAATAATCTGTCGGCATGGAAAATCCTGGATGATGAGGATGACCCGGACTGTATTTGGATCATCACCGGACAATCACAACTGATCAAACTGAACACCAGGACAGACCACATCGACATTTACAAGATCCCCGGAGACAATATCCCTTTAATACTTTTCCGGTTAAAATCCGAGCTCTTTCCAAATCATTTGCTGATAGGAACCACAGAATTATTCATTTTCGATAAACATACCGGAGAATTCAGTCTTGTTCATTCTCTGGAGCAATCCGGCGAACTGCACAACAACAGCTTTAATGATGTGGCTATAGACCCCCTCGATAAGAACATTTTATGGCTTGCCACTGGTGATATCTATGGTCGGGGCACCCTTGGCGGTCTGTTAAAACTTAACCTGGAAACCGGTGACTACAAATTGCTGACCTGGGAAAACCGTCCGGAAGAGATTCCTGACAGGCACATCCTTTCCGTTTGTTTCTCAGGCCCCGAAGTTCTTTGGGTGGGTACCCGGAATAATGGCGTGCTGCTTTATGATATGAAACAAGACCGGTTTTTCAACTATAAGTACAATGAATATGACGAAGGGTCCCTGGTAACCGAAAATGCCATCCTGTCAATGCTTCTTGACCGGTCGGGTACACTGTGGTTTGGCACCTGGGGCGATGGTGTATCGCTGTTAAGTCCGGCACGGCAGAAGTTCACCCATTACAAGCACCTTCCGGGTGTGAACGACGGACTTCCCGACAACTGGGTTACCAGTGTCACAGAAGATAGAAACGGAAACATCTGGATCGGCACCAAATCGGGTGGATTATCCAAATTTGATCCCGTCAGGACAACATTTGAAAATCATTTCACCGAATTCGCCACAGGAGAGATGCCTGTTGAAATCACCTATGTGTTTTACGACAGCCGTGATAATCTCTGGGTCGGTACCTTTGCCGATGCCCTCTACCGGTACAATCCCGTTACAGGAGAAAAACTCCATTACCCCGAAGGCAATACACCCCGATCAGTTTCTCAAAAACGAATATCGGCCATTGCCGAACTCACGCCCGGAGAAATCCTGATCAGCACCTATGGAGGAGGATTGAATATCTACAGGTATGATTCCGGTACCTTCAAACAATTTATGAACGATCCGAATGATTCCACCAGCATTCCCGACAACCAGATTTGGCTTCCCTTTTCAGGAAATGATGGCAACTATTACATAGGGGGTAATGCTGTTGCGGGGTTGATTCGCTTCAATCCGAATACGGAAAAATTCACTGAACCACTCACCCGGCCTGCATTTAATACATTTCTTGTGTCTGTAAAGAATAGCCGGGGAAATATATTCATTGATGCGCTCTCCTTCGGGTTAGCGGAACTTATGCTGGGGGATACAATCAAGATTCGCACCCTGCCGGATGGAGCAGGCAATCCCATTGTTGGTGGAGAGAGTGCTGCTGTTGACGCCAGGGACAACATCTGGCTGGGTACTGCCAACGGGCTTGTACGGTATGATCCGGAAACCCATGATCTGGAACGTTACGATCCCGACGATGGGTTGCAGGATTATAGCTTTTATCGTTTTGCATCATTCGTGGCCTCATCGGGCACCATGTATTTTGGTGGATTGAAAGGGTTGAACACATTTAACCCGGAAGATATTACACTGAGTGATTACGAGCCACCCGTGGTGTTGACCGGGTTTAAACTGTTCCGTGAAGATGTGGGTATTGGTGCGGATTCTCCCTTGAAAAAAAACATCCTGCTTGCAGATATGATCGAGCTTGAATACAATGAAAACGACTTCTCCTTCTCGTTTTCAGGCCTGGATTTTTCAAATCCGCAAAAGATCCTGTATCAGTACAAACTTGTAAACCACGATGACCATTGGATAGAGGCCGGAAACTTACCGGTCGCCGGATACACTAATATGGACCCGGGGTCTTATACCTTCCTGGTGAAGTCAACAAATGCCGACGGTGTGTGGAATGATAAGGTCACTTCCCTTGAGATCGTCATCCATCCACCCTGGTGGCAGACCACAGCAGCTTATTTTGGTTATGGATTGATCCTTATTGCAGTTTTCATCGTCATAGATCGTTTTCAACGCAGGCGCCTGAAAGAAAAAGCGCGCGCCCAGGCACGGGAGAAAGAACTGGCGCAGGCCAAAGAAATTGAAAAAGCCTATGTTGAGCTGAAGAATACCCAAAAACAACTCATCCAGTCAGAGAAAATGGCATCACTGGGTGAGCTCACCGCCGGCATTGCCCATGAAATACAGAATCCGCTGAATTTCGTAAACAATTTCTCGGATGTGAGTGTTGATTTGGTAGAAGAGCTTGATCAGGAAATGGAGGCCGGCAACAAAGAGGAAATTAAAGCCATTACATCAGATTTAAAACAAAACCTTTCAAAGATCAGTCATCACGGCAAACGGGCCAGTAGTATTGTAAAAGGTATGCTGGAGCACTCCCGGTCAGGGACCGGTGAAAAACAACCCACCGACATCAATGCCCTGGCCGATGAATATTTGCGGCTGAGCTATCATGGTTTGAAAGCCAAGGAAAAATCATTCAATGCTGTCTTTGAGACAGATTTTGACCCGGCATTGCCAAAAATTGAAGTTGTGCCCCAGGACATTGGCAGGGTGCTACTGAACCTGATCAACAATGCTTTTTATGCAGTTTCGGAAAGGCAAAAAAACCCGTCGGCTTTGGAAGACTACAAGCCCATCGTCACCATCACCACCAAAAACCTCGGCGATAAAATCGAAATCCGGGTCAAAGACAACGGGCCAGGTATCCCGGAGGAAATCAAAAACAAAATCTTCCAGCCCTTTTTCACCACAAAACCCACCGGGCAGGGAACGGGCCTTGGATTAAGCCTGAGTTATGAAATTATTGCAAAAGGGCATGGGGGAGAATTACTGGTGGAAACAAAACCAGGCGAGGGAACAACGTTTATTATTCAAATACCCATTAAATAATCAGGATGATGAAACGACTTTTAATGGCTGATTTTATTTTGGTATGGTTGATTTTCTTTTTACCTGAAACAGGTGTCGGGCAGCCTGAGATCAGCCTTGCCGATACCGTCCGGATTAATCAATCCATTGAGTTATCCCATCAGTTTTATGAAGATTTTGATGTTGACAGCAGTTTGTTCTATGCTGAAAATGCCTTGGAGTTATCCGGTCAATTGCTTTATTCAGAGAAAGTTGAATCCGATGAAAAGCTTTTCAACAGGATCAAAGCGCTAAAAATACAAAGTTACGTAGCTTATGCACGTGCTTTAAGTGGAACTGATATGCAAGCTGCAGAAGATTCGTTAATGGCAGGTCTCCATTTGGTTGGAGAAACCGGAACGATCTCAGCAAAAGCCGCTCTTTACTCAGGGCTGGGCAGCATTTACGACCGAAAAGGACAGAATGATCAAGCCTTACAGTATTTCAAAAAGGCATTGGAGTTGTATCAATTGTCAGGTGACCAGGAAAATTATCTTTCTCAACTTATTAACCTTGGCCTCGTTCACCGGGTGATGGGAAACTACGGCGAATCGCTGGAATACCTGATGGAGGCGCTTAAAACCGGACGGCAGGTCGGCGATACCGCTGCCATTGTTGAATCATTGCTTGCCATCGGTTTCGTGTATGCTTTCGTGGAAAAATGGGAGGATGCCCTCAGGCATCAGCAGGAAGCGCTCGAAATCTACCAACAGGCAAACAATCTGTGGGGTATTGCACGTATCCACAACGATATGGGTGTAACTTACAACCTGGCCGGTGAACTGGATTCAGCCCTGGTACAACACCAGGCAGCCCTGGAAATCAGACTCAAATCAACCGATACTTACAACACTTTTGCCAGCTACCTTTACATTGGCGATATTTTCGCAGACAAAGGGGATTTTTTGAAAGCCATTGAATATTATGAAATGGCCATTCCTTATGGAAATCGCTCCGGATATAAAATTACTGTTGTTGACGCCCACCTGCGACTGGGAAAATATTGCCTTGAACTACCGGACAAGGAAAAGTCGCTCATTCATTTCAAAAATGCGCTGCAACTGAGCCGTCAAATTGGTGATCCGACAGGCCAGTCAAGGGCTGCCATGGAATTGGCTAAAATAAGGCTTGGAAAGGATGAACCTGAAAATGCTGTTGCAATGCTAAAGCTTGCAGAAACACATGCTCCGGAGGCCACTCTGAGATTCAGGAAAGAGATTTACAAGGACATGGCAGAAGCCTGGTATAAACTGGGCGACTACAAAAGTGCTTATCTGAACAGCCTGATCTATTCGGCGCTGAAAGATTCGGTGAGCGCCGCCGAAAACCTCGGAAAGATCACCCGGCTGACCAATGTTTTGGAATTTGAAAATGAATTAGCGCTGAAGAAAGAAAGCAACGAAAAAATGATGGCCATTAAGGAGGCAGAAATCAACCGGGAGCGATTCACACGCAATATTTTTCTATCCGGAATGATCCTTGCCGTGGTGCTGGTTGTCATCATCTTTATCAGGTTTATTGAAAAGAAAAAGTTGAGCCATAAGTTAAATGAAACCCTGAGCAATCTCAGGGCAACCCAAAGGCAACTGGTTCATGCAGAGAAAATGGCTTCGTTGGGCGAATTGACAGCCGGTATTGCACACGAAATCCAAAACCCACTCAATTTTGTCAACAATTTCTCGGAAGTAAGTGTTGATATGATTGATGAATTAACTGATGAAATGGAAAAGGGCAACCGGGATGAGGTCATAACCCTGAAAAAAGATTTGAAACAAAACCTTCGAAAAATCAATGAGCATGGCAAACGTGCCGATGCCATTGTAAAAGGGATGCTGCAGCACAGCCGCACCAGCACCGGCCAGAAAGAACCAACAGATATCAATGCGCTGGCCGATGAATATTTGCGGCTGAGCTACCATGGACTGCGGGCAAAGGAAAAGACATTCAATGCGGATTTTAAAACGGATTTTGACCCGGATTTACCAGAAGTTGAAGTCATTTCACAGGATATCGGCAGGGTTTTGCTGAATTTGATCAACAATGCCTTTTATGCCTGTGATGAGCGAAGCCGGAGCACTGTGTCTGCCGATACCCCGGCAACGGCGGACGATTACTTTAAACCCACCGTTATCATTTCTACTAAATACCTGGTCGATAAAGTAGTAATCTCAGTGAAAGACAACGGCAACGGAATCCCTGATGAAATAAAAGACAAGATATTCCAGCCGTTCTTTACCACCAAGCCTGCCGGGCAGGGAACGGGGCTTGGATTAAGCCTGAGCTATGAAATTATAACAAAAGGGCACGGAGGCAAAATGAAATCAGAATCCAGGCCGGGAAAGGGAACCGAATTTATCATTGAATTACCAACTTAAAATGGCTATGAATATACTTGTAGTTGACGACGAAAAAGACATTCAACTCTTGTTTGAACAAAGGTTCAGGAGAGAGATATGTAACAGTGATGTTGCCTTTGAATTCGCTTATTCAGGTAAAGAGATGATTTCATCACCAAACCGGTTGGCTTCAATGATCTCAAACAAAAAATCAAAACATTACCATAATGGCTAAAATTCTCGTAGTGGATGATGAGGCGGACCTCGAAATCCTCATCAAACAAAAATTCAGGAAACAGATCAGGGAAAACCTGTATGTGTTCATATTTGCCAAAAACGGCCACCATGCACTGGAGCGGCTTGAGGAGCATAACGATGTTGACCTGGTTCTGAGCGACATCAATATGCCCGAGATGGATGGCCTTACCCTGCTTTCCAAATTGAATGAAAAGCATTCACTGCTGAAATCGGTGATCGTCTCAGCTTATGGCGATATGGAGAATATCCGCACAGCGATGAACCGTGGCGCCTTCGACTTTGTGACGAAACCTGTTGATTTCAATGATCTGGAACTCACCATCGAAAAAACGTTAAAGCATGTCAAAGAGTTGCGCGAAACATTAAAGGCGATAAAGGAAAACAACATCCTGAAGATGTACGTTGATGAAACAGTGCTCAATTATATGGACACCCGTGAGTATGAATCCTCGCTCATGAAGAATGAAATGGTGGACGCGACCGTGGTTTTCATTGACATTTGCGGATTCACGGCAATCAGTGAAAACGAAAAGCCCGACGATGTGGTAAAGCTGCTCAACAGCCTTTTCGATGTAATGGTGAAAGAGATCCTTAACCAGGGCGGATTTGTGGATAAGTTTATCGGCGATGCCATTATGGCGGTTTTTCGTAGTGATTATCACCTCGACAGGGCTATTGATGCCTGCCTGGCAGTTCGTAGTCAAATTGAGAAACTTCCCGGGCACAGCGATCATGTAAATTTCAGGCCCAGGGTTTCCATTGGGATCAACAGCGGTGAAGTGGTATCGGGTAATATCGGTTCGCATGGCCTTAAACGGCTTGACTACACCGTTATCGGCGATGTGGTGAATACTGCCCAAAGATTACAATCGGCAGCATCTCCCGGACAGATCGTGATTAACGAAAAAGCCTACGAAAAGGTGAAAGAATCCTTCCAATGCCGGAAAGTTGGGGAGGTGAGCCTGAAGAACAAATCGAAGGCAGAGGTGATCTGGGAGGTGGTAGAGTAGATTAAGGAACCCATGAATAACCGCAAGTGTTACGAATAATGCCTTAAACGCCAAGTGTAAAAGACCTCAGGAAACGATGGCTGCTATTTTCAAGAATAGTCGTTTCCTGGGCGCAAACGTCATTATAACTGTCAAACTCAAGGGGCCCCTACGGAGCAGGGGGATTTATGATTCTGTGTTCGGTACGCTCAATTTGAAATCGGATATCAAATCTTAATTTGACAATACAGAATACAGAATTTTATATCAAAAAGAGGCTGTCTCAAAAGGGGCAGTCTCTTTTTTATTAATGGTTTTCTGTTGATTTGTTAATAAGATTGTTAAAAAAGAGGGGGATGCCTCCCCCTCCAGATACCTCAAAATAAGTATCTTGAG
>Ga0334898_1000373_pt1 | contig 74240 bp, 70 predicted proteins | sample GraSluR3_MG_10_FD_207228 | JGI IMG/M metagenome (GOLD analysis project Ga0334898, IMG submission 207228) | Sludge microbial communities from methane-producing bioreactor in Wageningen University, Netherlands - Granular Sludge_3_08-R3 | ecosystem: Engineered > Bioreactor > Anaerobic >... | reverse complement strand
GGAGAGCCAGTGTCCCCTTCACCGTCCGTACCTGGTAGTGAAGCTTGAGCAGCATGATGCCCAGTATCGGCAGCAGGTCGTAGCCGAGCCTTCCCCTGCGGTGGCTCCTCTGCAACCTGTGCAATTCTTCGCAAGTGAGCAGGGATTGCACCCCTTGGAAGAAGCTGAGGAACTCATTCTCACGCTCGCTCGGTCTGCGGAAAAGGCAGGGAGAAAAGTCTTCATGGGAGAACAACAGGGATTGAAGGAATGGGGTGTTTCGTGTAGAATGTATCATATAAAAGAGCTCCTCCTTTTTGTTTTTTTGTCGTGACTAAACTATATCAGAGAAGGGCTCTTTTTTCTATATCCAACAAGCAATTATTAACGAATTCAAGGAAGATTCCTGTCAGTCACATGAGCCAGTAGCAGGTATGGGGTATGTGAGTGGTGGTTTTGTATGTTTATGCATTACGAGGTTCCTGAAAACCTATTTTGCAATTGGCTCCTTACTATAAAATATTTGGTTTTGTTAGTAAGAATACTTGCTCTTACTGTATACAATAAACCTATCACATACCAAAGAGATTGAAGAAATGGAGGAAGTACAGAACCATGCAACACTTCCTTTGATTGGAGACAATGCCCCCACATTACACGCTGTAACCACCTAGGGTGATATCAACTTTCCCGAAGACTACAAATGGAAATGGGTCATCCTTTTTAGCCACCCGGCTGACTTTACCCCTGTCAGCACCACGGAGTTCATGACTTTTGTTTCCATACTGAACACTGAGCTGATCGGAATTCCTCTATGCACACATTGCTCACCCTGTCACTCAATTCTCACCTAGAAAATGAGTTATTTGTAACTGATAGCACCCTTGGTACACACTCGCTCACACTCATGGCAAACGAGGCACTCGCTCTTGATGATTCGATGTTTCTCTTCCTTCACGATTGCTCCAGAAGGACAGACCCTTTTACATCTGCCACAGTTGGTGCAAAGCTCAGCATCGATTACCATCTGTTTCTTTGCTGCCCTGCTGGGGAGCGAAAGAAGGGTTCCATAGGGACAGAGCCAGCGATGCCAGAGTTCTTCTTCAAAGAAGAGCGAGAGGAAGACACCGATGGCTACGAGTGCTGGGAGCACTGGCAGTTGTTTGCCTGAGCGCAAGGTGAAAACCATCAACCCAAGGAAGGCTACCAACAACAAAATTCTTAGTACTCCGTTCTTGAGGAAGGAAGGTGTCCTTATACTGCCCACACGAAACTTTTTCTTCAGGAAGGTAATCGGCTTCAGGAGTGTGTTGATTGGACAGATCCACCCACAGTAGAAACGGGAGAAGAAGAGAGAGAGTACAAGTGAAAGGAGGAAGATGCCGATCCACACTTGTACCTTGCCCCTGATGAGCAAGAAAAGGAAGAGACCGAGAAAAAGAACTTGCACTATCCGCTGGATGGTTTTCTTCATGATTATTGTTCCTTGTATACCCTTGGATGGGGTGCTTTTACAATGAAGAACTCAACTGGTTCATCATGGGTGTTTGCGATATTCATCTTGGTGTTGGCCGGCACGTTCACGATTGCACCTTGGCAGTAATGGGCTTCCTGATCGCCAAAGGTAGCTGAGAGTATTCCCCGTACAATCGTGAGATAGACATTGGAGTCACTGAAGTGCTCAGGAAGTGCCTCCCCATTGCCCAGGACTACATGGTTAATCATGACCTGGTCGTCTCCCACCAGTTTTTCAATAACTTTCTCGTCAGTTTTCGTGTAGGCATATACTGTTTCAATCATGCTTGACTCCTTTAAGCGATAGATATTCCTAGCATACCGGTATCTTGTACATTATACTGTTACCTATGTTACACTTTTGGAGGTTTCCATGGATATCCTTCCATTGCTGGAAAATATCTGGTTGTTTGAGGACTTTGGATCGGAATTGCTCGCTTCCTTGTTTTCTGAAGGAGGCGCAAGCCTCGGTAGCTACTCCAAGGGCCAGATGATCTATCTCAGTGGGGAGGTATGCACCACCCTCGATGTGGTGATAGAAGGAACCATCTCCGTCCAGAGCGTGGATGACGAGGGGAAGATATTCAAGGTACGAGTACTGGAACCAGGTGATGTGTGGGGCGCAACGCTTCTGTTCAGTCGATACAACCATTATCCAATGACAGTAGTCAGTGATGATGATTCGGCTGTGTTGCACCTTCCCAGGGCACTGGTGCTTGACCTCTGTGAAGCAAGAGTGGAATTTCTCTCTACTCTTTTGAACCTGGTCAGTGATCGTGCGCATGAGTTGAGTATGACGGTTACCAAGCTCTCTGCTGAGAGCTTGAGAAAAAGTCTGCTTGCCTACCTGCAGAATCTTTCGAGAATCCAAGGAAGCACTACCGTTGTTCTGCCTACTTCGAAGAAAGAGCTTGCAGAGCGTTTGGGATTCGCCCGAACCTCACTTAGCCGGGAACTTGCTTCCTTGGTTCAGGAAGGTATTCTCAGTTATTCAGGGAGGAGGGTGGAGCTTCATATTTCTTCACAGAATTAAAGAGTACATGAAGATTTCGCTTTGCTGGTTGCCTTCCTTATTGTGTGTTGATATTACAGTAGATAGATACAACAGATTATGCAGATGAAAGGAGGAAATCCTATGAAACGAATACGTATACTCTTATTGATGACTGTAATTCTTACTGTGGGAATGATGACTGTGGCAGCGACCCCGACTGCAGAAGAGCAGTATGCCACTATCCAGAGCAAGGACTTGAGCAGTCAGAGTCTTGAGTCGATCACCAAGTCATACGATAAGCTCAATGAGGCCATAGCCAATGAGGCAGAACAGGCTCGTAAGCGGATGTATGAAGCCCGCTCCAAAGGGGACAGGGAATCTTACTATGAAGCTCGAGAGCATCTGAATCTGTTGTCCACCTACCATATGGACCAGAGCACAAGCGATTATCTACTTGAGCAGATTCTGTCTCTTGATGAACCACAGAAGAGTGAGTATGCCGAATGGTTGTATGAGAACAGCCCGTACTACCGTCCGACGCTCACCCTAGATTTCTCTTCAGAAGGAGAGAACTATCGGTACAGCTATCGACAGCAGATCCGCAAGGTCCCCGGAAGTGAGATTGTCTTGCCCTCCAGTGGACAGCTTCGCATGAACTCAGCTCGCCTTGGAGTACTTGCAGGTTGGGGCCTGACCCCTGATGAAGTCACCTACCAAGGAGGCCAGACGATCAAGATGAGCTATACCAACCAAACCCTCTATGCCATCTATCAGGAAGGGGTTCGCTTTGTTGACCCACTCAGTGGGACTGACTTGTTCATTGAAACAGAGGATGTTACGGTTCCCACCCCGGTAACTGATGATGTGTCAGCCATTTTCGCCGGTTGGTACGACAAGAGCACAGGAACCTTGATCACTGATCCCTCTTCGTATGAGAAAGTAGGAAAGGGTGGCTATTTTGAGGCACTTTGGAAGCGGCTTGCCATTGAGGATATCACCGTTCTCTATTATGACAAGAATGCACTTCCTCCCAATACCCAGATCAGCATGGGCTTTTCCTATGCCAATACCGGGACAGTCGATCTTACAGGACTACGGGCAAAGCTTACCAGCGAGAGCAAGTATGTACGCATTCTCTCTGATGAGATTTATCTTGGTTCCTTGGATGCCGGGTTGATGAGTACCAACAACAGTCGTTGGGCAACCAGCAGCAAGCAACAGGTACGGGGAGAAGCGAACACCTTCCGCTTTGTCATCGCTTCAGATGCCCCTTCAGGGACGGTTATACCGTTCTCCTTGCAGGTTACAAACGACAAGGGAGACACGTGGACGCAACACTTCGAGGGCGTAGTGCGCTAATACTGCTCAGCGATATACACACCTTGTAGTTCTTCTGAAGTGCTCATTCCCATCGGAATGGGCACTCCTTTTTCCCTTCCAAGAAGCGTGACAAGCGGAGAAGAGGCGAGCGTATGCATTTCTGTGATTCCTCTATCATGAAGAAGAGAAAGCATTCTCTCAGCAGCATTGGTATCAAGGACCATGGTCTCTACGGCTTTTCCTTCACTGAGGAAGGCATAGCCGCCCTCTACAGAGAGTACTTCATAGCCGTCAGTGAGAAAGGTCCATGCTTCTTCGTCCCGTACGAGGGCTCCCTCTTCTCTGGTAGCGCTTCGGTAGATTGCATCCAGATTCTGAAATGTGTGTTTGGTGGTCGGTTTCTCCCGTGTTTTTTTGGCTGCTTCCAGGGTGAAGGAGAGCACTGAAGAGATGGTGAAGTATCCGTTTGCTTCATAGAAAGACCTGAGGGCAGGAAAAAGTGTGATGGGGTGGTCGTAGGCTTTTCTGGTTGCTTCCAGAAGATTGCCCATGATACCCCGTCTTCGGTACTCCTTGTAGGTTGCTGCCCCTACAATGTAGCTTGTTGGATATTCTTTTCCCTGTTTACAATAATGGAGGGGCAGTGCATGGAGTGCACTGACCAACTTGCCATCCTCCCGTGCTACAAAGATGTCTTGATAGGAGATGCGTGTGGCAAAAAAGTGCTCCAGGAAGGTTGGCTCCTCGTCGAATACGATGAGCCAAAGTTGTTTGAGATCCTGATAGTCACTGGGTTTTGCCTGCTCTATGATCATGGTTACTTTGTCACCCGGTACTTCTCTACCATGAGGTCTGGTTTGTAAGAGAGCTTGGCTTTTCTGAGTCCTGGGATGCCCACATCCTCCTGCCTGTTCACATAGTGAACATCTGAAAGGTATTCACTGACAAAGAGTTGGTTGATGACGGAGTAGATCCCTTTGTAAGACGTATCGGCCTTCTCGAAGTGTACGATTGCCATCTCCTTGTCGATAACTTCACCGATGGTAAAAGCAGTGAGATTGTGGTCTACACAGACAAGGATTCCTTTGAAATTGAGTTCATCCCAACCATCGAGCGCCCGCTTCAGTGCTCCCAGCTCATCCTTGATCTCTTTGGTAGTGCAGTCCTTGCCATCGAGCCAGGTTGTGGAGGCCATTTTGTAGCACTCATCACGCAATTCCTTGCTGTTCAAGGCACGCACTGAATAGGTGTAATGCTTTTCAAATTGGTTGATATGGTTGCGTTTGCTCTGCAACTTTTTGCCAGAGAGTTTGATGAGCTTCTCACTTTCATAAAGGTAGTCATCAAGATCTCTGACATGCTCGGCCTGGTAACCCATCTCCTTCAGCTGTTCAGCTTCCTTGGTGGGTACACATTCAAGGAGAAACCGCTGGCCGGTTTCGGCGCAGTGTGCTTCGAGTTCCTGCATTGCCCCAGGAAGGTCATCGGTAATGGGGAGCAGAAAACAGTCATCATCTTCAAGATGCATATACAAGGCCGTGTCAGTCTTGCATAGGGTAATGCCGATTGCATCTGCCCAGAGTGCAACATAGGAATAGTAATATTCATAGGCAAGGTGCTTGCTGTGAGTAGGAAACAAGTGTTTGTCCGCAAGGGACGGTGTATGGAATTCTAACATAATACCTCTAATATATACGCATATATTCATACGTTCTTTTCTCAGGATAGTCAAGTCGGGAATGGCTCTGAGAGGGATGTTGGGACTCTAAGCGATATGTCAATAACGAGGATAATAAGGGTGTCAAATGCAAAAGCATGGATCTAAAAATAATCTAAATGCTTATATTATAATAAATAATATAGAATACTTGACATCAGATAACCCATGCCTGTATCTTTAGCACATGAATACATCTATCAATCGCATTGCTGAACTTGTCGCCAAGATGAAGGCAGACAATCCAGAACTTATCTCCTTGTTCCTTGACCAGAAGCTTGATGATGCGGCTTTGGTAGCTCGTCTCCGTGAAGAGACGGCTGCAACGATGCAACAAAGATTCCCAAAAGCCTGGTCATATTACACTGGAGAGGGGCAGACTGAACAGGACTACTATACCTTGATGAGTACCTCAATGGCATACCTTAGGATGATGGACTATCTCGACCATGAAGGAGCTGTCTATGAAGACCTGAACCTCCATGGAGAAACTGTTGTTTCCCGTCCTATCACGCTTTTGCGTCGTGTTTTGTTGGGACAAGAGACTTCCGTTCATCTTGATTTCCTTGAGGATATGGCCCATTTGATCGGTCAGCTGAGTGGAGTGGAGGACCGTATAATTCCTGCAAGAAGTCAGGTAGAGCAGTGGATGGCTTCCCATCCAAGTGGCTTGGACCCTGAGGTGATTGTCTGGAGGGCGAAGAATAAGGAGCGAATTGTTGAGCTCCTGATCAAACAAATTGAGGGCCGAAAAAGGAAGAGTTCGTTTTATCAGTTTAGGGATGACATGAGTCATGAGCAGAAGCGCAAGCAGGTACTCGCTTGGTGGAAGGAGGACAGATTCCACCTGCATTTTGCCCTGAGGAGTGCTGAAGAGCTTAATCGCTACCTAGACAATAGCATGGATGCTGAGACGCTCAGGATTATGAAAGAGTCGGAAAGAAAGGGTATTCCCATCTTTGCCACTCCCTATTTCCTTTCGCTCATTGATACCCGTCCAAGGGCGATGCAGGAGCACCCAGGAAGTGACCTTGCCCTACGATCCTATCTCTTCTATAGCCAGGACCTTTTGGAAGAGTTTGGATCAATTGTTGCCTGGGAGAAAGAAGATATCGCAAAACCTGGGGAGCCTAATGCAGCTGGGTGGTTGCTTCCCTCACACAATGTCCACCGACGGTATCCTACTGTGGCAATTTTTATTCCGGACACAATGGGGAGAGCCTGCGGGGGGCTTTGTTCCTACTGCCAACGGATGTATGACTTCCAGGCGGGACGATTCAATTTTGAGCTGGAGAAGCTTCGTCCAAAACGGACATGGGAAGAGCGACTTGCCACCAATATGGAGTATTTCCGGAATGACCCATATCTTTGGGATATCCTGATCACCGGAGGGGATGCCTTCATGAGTTCGGTCAAGTCTTTGCGTTCAATTCTTGATGCAGTACTTGAGATGGCCAGAAAGAAGCTGGAAGACAACAAACAACGCTCGCAAGAGGATCAATATGCGACCATGCGGAGGGTTCGTCTTGGGACGAAAATCCCGGTCTATCTTCCCCAACGAGTTACCAAGGATCTTGTGCAAGTTCTCTCCGATTTCAAGGCTGAAGCAGAGAAGCTGGGTATTGACCAATGTGTGATCCAGACACACATCTCCTCTGCTATGGAGATTACTCCCGATACCAAGAAGGCAATCAAGCGGTTGCTTGATGCAGGTTGGGCAGTGACCAACCAGGAAGTCTTCACGGTTGCGGCAAGCAGGCGTGGGCATACGGCCAAACTGCGCAAGGTTCTCAATGATATCGGAGTACTTCCTTACTATACCTTCACTGTCAAAGGTTTCAAGGAGAACCGGGAATTGTTTGCAACCAACGCAAGGAGCATGCAGGAGCAACTTGAAGAGAGTTCCATCGGACAAGTGCCTCAACGCTATCTTGCCACCCTTCGTCCCTTCATGCGTGAGGCGAAGAAGATGGTTGAGCAAATCAACATGGTGCGTGAGGGAGCTGCAATCCCGTTCCTTGCAACCGACAGAAATACAATCAACCTACCAGGAGTAGGGAAGAGCAATACCTTCAGGACCATCGGTATCACCGATGATGGCAGACGTATCCTGGAGTTTGAGTTTGACCATACCAGACCACATAGCAAGGTGATTGAGGAGATGGGTTCTGTGGTTATTATTGAATCGAAATCGATAGCCCATTACCTAAGGCAATTGGAGGAAATGGGAGAGAATCCTGCTGAATATACCTCCATTTGGGGGTACTCTGCTGGAAGTCTTTCTCCTCGTAATCCAGTATTTGAGGGAGTGGTTCGCTAGATTACCAATTCCTTTGCGTTTATTCCCCTTCTGCTATAAGGAGGGGAATTGTCATTTCCAGGTGATTGAGGAAAGGGAGAAAGGTAGGTTAAAGTATCTATATCTATAGGAGGAGGCTGTATGCAACACAAGATTGTCATTTTGGATGGATATACCGAGAACCCAGGGGACCTGAGCTGGGATGGTTTTGCTGAACTGGGAGATGTGACGGTGTATGACCGTACTCCTGATGATTTGATTGCACAGCGCGTCGCTGATGCCGATATCATCATAACCAACAAGACCCCGCTCACAAGGGAAACAATCAGGAACGCTGAAAAAATACGGTATATCGGGGTGCTGGCTACTGGGTACAATGTGGTAGATATTCTGGCAGCCAAGGAGTGTGGGGTGGTAGTCACCAACATACCCACCTATGGTACAGACGCAGTGGCACAGTTTGTTTTCGCCCTGTTGCTTGAAATCTGTCACCACGTTCAACGCCACAGTGATGCGGTCAAGGATGGGAGATGGAGTAAGGCTCCTGATTTCTGTTTCTGGGACTATCCGCTCATTGAACTTGCCGGCAAGACGATGGGTATCATCGGCTATGGACGGATTGGTCAGGCGACAGGCAGGATTGCAAAAGCTTTTGGAATGCGGGTCATTGCGTATGATTCCTATCAGAATCCTGAGTTGAAAGACACGTATGTCTTCCTGGATACCTTGTTATCTGAAAGTGATGTGATCGCCTTACACTGCCCTCTCTTCCCTGAAACCGAGGGCATCATAAACAAGGAAAGCATCAAGAAAATGAAGGATGGGGTAATCCTTATCAACAACAGTAGAGGGCCACTTATTGTAGAACAGGATCTTGCCGATGCCCTCAACAGCGGCAAGATTGCTGCTGCGGGATTGGATGTCGTCTCTTCTGAACCAATCAAGGAGGACAATCCTCTCTTGCAGGCAAAGAACTGCTTGATCACTCCCCATATCAGTTGGGCCCCCAAGGAAAGCCGTCAGAGATTGATGGATATTGCAGTAGGGAATCTCAAGGCCTTCCTTGCTGAGAATCCAGAGAATGTGGTGAACGGGTGATGATTGCCCTGTTATCATTGACTGTATAATGCATTTTGAAAAATATATAACTAAGTTAGAAAAATATAATAGTAATGCAATAAACTATAATTTTAGTTGACAGATTTAACGTCTCACCTTACTCTATCCCTAGGAGCCACCAGTGCTTCTAGGGATTGTGGCATGCCCTCCGTAAGGGTGTTCGGCATGCCATATTCGTTATACATGATTATCTAAATGTAAGAGGAGAATACTACTATGAAGATTGGATTTATAGGACTGGGAATCATGGGCAAGCCCATGGCAAAGAACCTGCTGAAGGCAGGGCATGAGATTGTATGTTTCGACCTGAACAAGGCAAGTGTGGAAGAGGTGGTTGCCGCCGGGGCAGCGGCCGGGACCTCGGCAGCGGATGTGGCGGGCCAGGTGCCCCTGGTGATCACGATGCTGCCCAACAGCCCGCACGTGAAGAGCGTGGTTATGGGTGAGAAGGGAGTGCTCGAGGGTGCAAAAGCTGGGTTGAAGCTGGTGGACATGAGCTCGATCGCACCGCTTGCAAGCCAGGAGATCGAAAAAGCCTGTGCTGAGAAAGGGGTCAAGATGCTCGATGCCCCGGTCTCAGGTGGTGAGCCCAAGGCGATCGATGGGACCCTGGCCATCATGGTCGGTGGAGATAAAGGGCTCTTTGAGGAGCTCAAGGATATCCTCCTTGTCATGGGGGCCAGTGCGGTGCACTGCGGCCCGATCGGGGCCGGAAATACGACCAAATTAGCTAACCAGATTATTGTAGCACTCAATATTGCAGCGGTGAGCGAGGCATTCACGCTGGTGAAGAAGGCCGGTGTCGACCCGCATTTGGTCTTCGACGCGATCAAGGGTGGGCTTGCAGGCTCGACGGTGATGAACGCGAAGGCACCGATGATGATGGACTCCTCCTTCAAGCCGGGGTTCAAGATCGACCTGCACATCAAGGACCTTGCCAATGCGATGGACACGGGCCACGGGGTGGGATCCCCGCTGCCCCTGACGGCCTCTGTGAGGGAGATGATGGAGACGCTGCACGCCGACGGCTTCGGAGGTGAGGACCACAGTGCACTGGCCCGCTACTATGAGAAGGTCAGCGGGACGAAGATCGGCGACTGACAAGGAGAGATGCATGGATACGAGATTCATCAGGGGGATCATACCCCCGATCGTGACCCCGATTACGGAGGACGAGCGCATAGACGAGGGATTGCTGAGAAACCTGGTGGACTTCGTCATCGAGGGGGGATGCTCCGGTATCCTGGCCTTCGGGTCGAACGGCGAGTTCTACATGCTGGAAGAGGCTGAGATGGAAGAGGCCCTGGCAATCATGGTGGACCAGTGTGCGGGACGCGTGCCCATCTACATGGGGGTGGGAGCGATACGCACGAGCAAGTGCGTGCGTCTTGCGAAAATGGGAGTTCGCCTCGGGGCGAGGAGCGTGTCGGTCCTGCAGCCGATGTTTCTCAAGCCGACGGAGGAGGAGCTGAAGAGGCACTTCCGCACGATAGCGGCCTCAGTGAGCGAGGTACCGGTGCTGCTGTACAACAACCCCGGGCGGTGCGGGTACGCGATGAGCCAGGACATGGTGGAGGAGCTGGCGCACAGCATCCCGAACCTGGTGGGGATGAAGGACTCGAGCGGTGACCTGACCCAGACGATGGAGTTCGTGAGGCGCAACGCGGACATCGGCTTCAAGGTGCTGGTCGGGAAGGACACGCTGATCTACTCGGGCCTGGGTGTTGGGGCTGTGGGAGCCGTCTGTTCGACGGCGAACTACCTGCCGCGTCTGGTGTGCTCGATCTACGAGAAGTACGTGGCCGGTGACATCAAAGGTTCCTTGGAGGCGCAGCTGAAGCTGAACCCGATCCGTCTGGCGACCGACAAGTCGAGCTTCCCTGTGGCGACGAAGGATCTGGCGAACCTGGTGGGAACCAAGGTGGGGAAACCTTTCCTGCCCACGATGAGCAGCCCGGCCGGGCAGATGGAGAGACTCCGAGAGAGCCTGATCGATGGTGGGTTCGAAGTGGTTGAATAACTCGTTTCCAGAATTATTGCATACTAGAGAGGGCCATCATAACGATGACCCTCTTCTTGGTTCGGTTCAGATTACAGAACCGGTGTTGTGGTGAAACCCATCATATAGGAAATCCTGTTGGCAGTATCCTTAAGACGCGGAATAGCGTTTTCAATTTCTTCCACACTCATATTGGAAACCAAAGCGCTGACACTGATGCCGGCTATGATCTTCCCATCCCTGCCTCTCACCGGAACGGCAGAGCAGTTGTCTCCGTCGATGAACTCATTGCGGTCACGGGCGCAGCCTTCACTGCGGACCTTGGCCAGCTCCTTTTTGAATGCTTCAGGATCGGTGATGGTCTGCTCGGTATACTTGGTAAGTCCTTTTTCCTTAATCAGCGCATCAATCTGTTGTTCATCCAACTCGCTGGTGAGCACCTTTCCCAGTCCAGTGCAGTGAATGGGCAGTTGCCTTCCTGGAGTAAAATAGGTGCGTGGGGTGCTCTGGGTATCAATACGGTCAAGCATAAGCACCTCTCCGTTGTAGAACACTGCCATGTTGACGTTAGCCTTAGGAAATTGGTTCCACAGCAGTTCCAAGTAGGGCATGGTGACTTTTCGAATTTCTTGAGAGTGCAGTGCGCTCCTACTGAGCTTGAGCGTTTTTAGGCTGATCGTATACAACCCGGTGTAAGGGTCTTTTGTCATATATCCTGAACTTTGCAAGCTAGCCAGGAGACGAAACGCCATGTTACTGTTGGTTTCCAAGGCAGTGCAGACATCCTGGATGGAGATGGGACCACTCTGTTCGGCGGCAAAATCGAGTATCTGAAAGCAGCGAGAGACAGCTTTGATGTTGTATTTGTCAGTGTCGTTCGGCATGATAACGTCCTCTTTCCTATTTGAAATTTACATAAATTACTATAACACAATTATAGTATCGCATGCATCCATGAAATTATCAAAGGAAATACATCAATCATCTCAGCAAAGCCAATCAAAGAGGTATAGATTGAGCTAATACATACATAAAGTAGCAGAATTGTAGTTAATAAGTTCAAATATATTTATAAAAATTTAAATAGAAATTATAAAAACTATAATTAAAATTGACATATTAGAAAAAGCGTTATAGCATGAAATACGTGTGGGGCGTCTAATACACCCCTTTGTACATGCTCGTACGCCAGGAGGAAATCATGATCCCGTATATTCAGAAAATGGAAGTCTTTCCCGTTGCAGGAAAGGACAGCATGCTGCTGAACCTCAGTGGAGCCCATGCCCCATATTTTACCCGTAATATTGTCATCTTGACCGATAGCCAGGGAAACACCGGAGTTGGTGAGGTCCCGGGTGGTCAGAAGATCACCAAGGCCCTTGAAGATGTGAAGCCTGTGGTTGAGGGTTCTAAGATCAGCGAGTACAAGCAGACGCTCCTGAAGGTCAAGGAAGCACTCGGCTCTGACGAGAATGATGTACGGGGTCTGCAAACCTTCGATTTACGGACTGGAATCCACGTGGTAACAGCAATTGAAGCTCCGCTTCTGGACCTATTGGGCCAATACCTTGAAGTACCTGTTGCCTCCCTTCTGGGGGATGGAAAGATTAGGGACCGTGTGAAGGTGCTCGGGTATCTTTTCTTTATCGGGGACCGCAAGAAGACTGACCTTCCGTATTACTCTGATGAGAAGAACAGTGAGGATTGGTATCGCATACGCCATGAAGAAGCCCTTGATGCCGATGCGGTGGTTGAGCTTGCTCGTGCAAGTCAGGACCTCTACGGCTTCAAGGATTTTAAGCTCAAGGGGGGCGTGCTTCAGGGTAATCAGGAAATTGAGGTGATTAAGGCTCTGAAGAAAGCCAATCCAGATGCTCGCATGACCCTCGACCCCAATGGAGGTTGGTCTCTCAAGGAGGCTATCGGCCTCTGTAAAGATATGCACGGGATCCTCACTTACTGTGAAGACCCCTGTGGTGCAGAGCATGGGTACAGTGGACGGGAAATTCTCAGTGAGTTCCGTCGTGCTACAGGTCTTCCTACCGCTACAAACATGATTGCTACCGACTGGAGGCAGTTGGGCCACTCCCTGGAGTTGCAAAGCGTGGATATCCCCCTTGCCGATTGTCACTTCTGGACGATGAGTGGTGCGGTCAGGGTTGGTCAGCTCTGTGATGAGTTTGGTCTTACCTGGGGTTCCCACTCCAACAATCATTTTGACATCTCCCTAGCCATGATCGCCCATGTAGCTGCGGCCGTTCCGGGTAATCCGACGGCAATCGACACCCACTGGATCTGGCAGGAAGGGATTGAGCGCCTGAGTATCAATCCAATGAAGATTGAAGATGGACATATAGCATTGACAGGCAAGCCAGGCTTGGGCATCGAAGTTGATCGTTCCCAAGTTGAGAAAGCTCACCAGTTGTATGTTGACCAGAAGCTTGGCGCACGGGATGATGCAGAGGGTATGCAGTTCCTGATCCCTGGCTGGAAGTTCGACCCGAAGAGGCCTGCCTTGGTCCGCTGAGACAATGAAAGGTATCAATACCCCAGGGCAAGCCCTGGACTCAGGAGGCGTTGCTTTCTTTTCCGCCCCAAGGGTCGGGGTATCTCACCTTGCTTTCCCGGCACTCGCTCGGGAGAGGAACCATCATGCTGATTCCTTTCCTCTCGCTCCGTTGGGGAATCAATCTATGAGGGGACGGATGCTTGCCGTCCCCTCACCAGTACACTGAAGGAAGAAATTGCATATGGATCTCGTGAGTTTATGGAATCTGCAAGGGCAACTCTTCGCCTTGTTGGCAGTAGGGGTATTGCTTCGCAAGGTGGGCCTGTTTCAGGAGAGTACGAAAGGGTTCCTGACTGACCTGGTGCTCTATGTGACCTTGCCTTGCAGTATCATTCTCTCCTTCAGGATGGATGTCAGCAGGAAGTTGTTGCTTTCCTTCTCAATCATCTTCTTTGTTTCGGTGGGGATACAACTGTTTTGCTACGTGCTTTCAAAAGTGACCTATCGTAAGCAGGAACAGGGGAAGAAAAGTGTGTTGCGTTATGGCCTGCTGGTCTCAAACGCTGGATTTCTTGGGCTCCCCATAGCAGGGGAACTCTTCGGGGCAGCTGGATTCATGTATGCATCCATCTATCTGATTCCCCAGCGAATAGTCATGTGGACTGCTGGTCTCTCTATTTTTAATCCTGCAGCAGTGAACAAGAAGCAGGCAGCACTGAAAGTAATTCTACACCCCTGCATGGTTGCTGTGTACATAGGGTTGCTGTGGATGTTGTTTCCCGTCAGGATTCCTCCTTTCATGGAGATGACTCTTTCTTCTCTTGCTGGTTGTACCACAGTCTTGTCGATGATGCTCATTGGATCCTTGTTTGCTGAGATGAATAAGGAACAGCTGCGTATAGACAGGACTCTTGTTGGATTTTCCTTGTTGCGCCTCGGCTTCATTCCCTTGGTCACCTTCCTGGTCACAAAGCTCCTCGGGCTCGATCCGCTGATTATTGGAGTTTCGGTCATCTTGGCGGCGATGCCTGGAGGTTCTTCCACGGCAATTCTTGCCTCCAAATACGGAAGGGATACCATCTATGCTTCAAAGTTGGTCATTGTAAGTACCTTTCTTTCCCTGATTTCCATTCCGATTTGGGGAATGATTTTATGAGAAATAAATATTATTCACGTATAAAATAAGGAAGACAAAAAAATGAATGCACTGCTCTTGAAGATTGATCCCAGGGATACGGTTGCAATTATTACAGAGGCTTCCCGTAAGGGAGATGTAGTTGATGGTATTACACTTCTCTCTGATATCCCCCAGGGCCATAAGGTGGCCCTGCAGGATATGCAGAAAGGGGATGAGGTCATCCGCTATGGGGTGGTGCTTGGCTATCTGCTTGAAGATGTGAGGGAGGGGTCTTGGATTAATGAGAACTCCCTTGAGCTTCCCCTTCAGCCTTCTTTGGAATCTCTCTCCTTCAGTGAGCCTAAAGAGGTAGTACTTACTCAACCAAAACGTACCACCTTTGAGGGTTTTGAAAACCCGAATGGAGGATTTGCCGGTACCCGGAATATCCTTGCCATCACGACCACGGTACAGTGTGTCAGTGGGGTGGTTGACCAGTTGGTGAAACGAATCAAGGCAGAACTGCTTCCCAGGTATCCAAACGTCGATGGGGTGGTTGCAATCAACCATGCCTATGGGTGTGGGGTTGCGATTAATGCTCCAGATGCAGTCATTCCTATCCGTTCAATCAAGAATACCATCAAGAACCCCAACTTTGGTGGACAGATTATGGTGGTAGGGCTTGGCTGTGAGAAACTCACCGTTGATAAGCTGCTCAGTGATGAAGAGAACACTCCTGAGAATGTGATCATCCTCCAGGACTATCCTGGTTATGGGCCGATGATGGAAGCGCTGCTTATGATGGCTGAGACTAAGCTCAAGAAGCTTGATCAGCGTAGGCGGAAAACCTTGCCACTTGAGAAACTTTGTGTTGGTATGCAGTGTGGAGGTAGCGATGCTTTTAGTGGTGTGACCGCCAATCCAAGTGCAGGCTATGCAAGTGACCTCTTGGTTTCCGGTGGTGCTACGGTAATGTTCAGTGAAGTCACTGAGGTTCGTGATGGGGTGCACTTGCTTGCAGCACGTTGCAAGGACGAGGAAGCGGTCAAGAAGCTGGTTGCTGAAATCGGTTGGTATGATGAGTACCTTGCAAAGGGGAGTGTGGACCGGAGTGCGAATCCTACTCCGGGAAACAAGAAGGGTGGTCTTTCCAACATCGTTGAGAAAGCAATGGGTTCTATCGTGAAGAGTGGGCATGCTCCCATTGTCCAAGTGATCGGGCCGGGTGAGCTCCCCACCAAGAAGGGGCTTATCTTCGCGGCCACCCCAGCGAGCGATATTGTCTGTGGCCCCAGCCAGCTTGCCAGTGGGATGTCCGTCCAGGTCTTTATGACCGGGCGTGGAACACCCTATGGCTTGGCCGAAGCTCCAGTCATCAAGGTATCCAGCCGCAATGCACTGAAGCATATGTGGCAGGACTTGATCGACTTGGATGCGGGCTCCATTGCCACTGGAGAGGAGACTGTCGAAGTGGTTGGGGAGCGTTTGTTCAATTTAATCTTGGATGTTGCAAGCGGAAAGAAACCATTCAGTGAACAGTATGGACTGAACAACTTCCTCTGCTTTTTCAATCCAGCTCCGATTACATGATTCATCCTTTTCTCATATTCTTTGCATAGTTTCCTTATACCTCTGTGGTGTACTACAGCCAGAAGCCAAGAGGCAAGGGAACTACCCGGAAGAACTCTTGGTGGGAAGTAACGATTCTGAGAACGCCTGCCTGGCTACAAGGCAGGGTAGCAAGGAGAGGAATCCCTTGTCCTGCATCTGAGGTTGTCAGAGGGGCACCAGAATCACTTCCAGGATTTGTGAATTACCTTTGTAATAAGATAACCTCCACACTATCTGGTTCCTGCCTAAGAGGCAGGGATTGGGTAGGTTTTTTTGTAAAAGTATTTAAAAAACTCATATACTATAACAAATCACATAAATTATGCAAAACATGTGGTATTAATCACATATTATGCAAAAATTATGTGATTATATTTTGCTTTTTTCCTTATGTCATCCTATACTTACCAGTGAGAACGAGGGGGAGATTTGTATGGAAAGAACTGCAATGCAATCACTGTTGGCATGGAAACGATCGCCATATCGCAAGCCCCTTCTCTTGCAAGGCATTCGCCAGGTAGGAAAGACTTGGCTGCTCAAGGAATTTGGGAAGCGATACTATGAGCGCATAGCGTATTTCAATTTCGATGAACATCCAGAATACCTGCAATTTTTTGAAACTACCAAAGACGTTTCCAGGATAGTAGATAATCTTCAGTTTGTTGTGGGATTCCCTATAACAGAGGGTAACACGTTGATTATTTTTGATGAGGTACAAGACGCACCAAACGTCTTGAATGCATTAAAGTACTTTCATGAAAAAGGGAATGGATATCATGTTGCTTGCGCAGGGTCCTTATTGGGTGTCTCTCTTGCAAAGCCCTCTTCATTTCCTGTTGGCCAAGTTGATTTCTTGAAAATTCACCCCATGACTTTTAGGGAGATGTTGGTTGCAGAGAACGAGACAGGTTTGGTGTCATATCTGGATTCCAAGTCTGATATGGAATCAATTCCTGAGGCATTTTTCAATCCACTGGTTGAGCACTTTAAGAAGTATTTTTTACTGGGGGGGATGCCCGAAGTGCTTGCCCGTTGGGTAACCGACCGCGACAGTGGAAGTATAGATTCAATCCTCTGGTCGATTATACAAGCGTATGAGCGGGATTTTGCAAAGCATCCAGAACCAAGAGAGTACCCCAAGCTGATGCATATTTGGCATTCGCTTCCCTCTCAATTAGCAAGAGAGAACAAAAAATTCTTATATCAGCTCGTAAAGCAGGGTGCACGAGCTAGGGAATATGAAGCTGCGCTGAATTGGTTGGTTTCATCAGAAGTGGTTACCAAAGTATCAAGATGCACCAAGCCTGCACTGCCTTTGTCGGCCTACGAGGATCTCTCATCCTTCAAACTCTATGCGGCCGATATCGGTTTGCTCAGAAGGTTGTCCCAGCTTGATATTTCCTCATTTCTTAATCCGAACCAATTGTTTACGGAGTTCAAAGGCTCCTTTGCTGAGAACTATATTTTGCAGTCTCTCTCAGCATCCTTTCCCGTGCCTCTGAGGTATTGGACAAGTAGCGACAATCGTTATGAAGTTGATTTTCTCCTGCAATACAAGAATCTGGTTATTCCTATTGAAGTGAAGGCAGATACCAATATTGCGAGTCCTTCGTTGAAGGCGATAAAACGACTGCATGGAGAGGCGTTCCCGCTGAGGATCAGGTACTCTTTGCAGAATCTCAAATTTGATGGAGATATGCTCAATATTCCGCTTTTCATGGCCGATTGGAGTGAACAACTTATAACGATGGCGTTAGGGATACAAGCAACATAGTTCACTCGCAGAAGCATTGTTACAGCAATTCAACATTTGTCCTTTTCTCATATTCTTTGCATAGTTTCCTTATACCTCTGTGGTGTACTACAGCCAGAAGCCAAGAGGCAAGGGAGCTACCCGGAAGAACTCTTGGTGGGAAGTAACGATTCTGAGAACGCCTGCCTGGCTGCAAGGCAGGGTAGCAAGGAGAGAAATCCCTTGTCCTGCATCTGAGGTTGTCAGAAGGGCACCAGAATCACTTCCAGGATTTGGATAGTACATTCATTATAAGATACCTCCACACTGTTCTATTCCTTTCTTGCATTTGCTCAATGAAGACAGTGTGTGTACTCATGCAAAGTCTCAGCAAATGGCATGCATGTAGGAAAAATCATAAAACTTTCTCTAAGAAGAACCTACCGGTTAGTGTACAATGAATCAATCTATTCATGGGAACGGATGGTTTGAGTTTTCGTCCTGAGCAAGGAGAGGGAGCGCATATGGGAATAGTACCGCTTGTCTTGTGGAAGTGTTGCCTTTCTGTACATTTCTTGCAACACCTCTGGATCTTCAAACCAGTCATTGCGGACTCTGCCCTGGTTGAGTAGTACCTCAAGCCCTCTTGTAGAGGCATTTCTCTCTTGCATGGTATCGAACAGTGTATCCGCAAGCTCATCATATGCTGAATGGATGAAGTGGTCTGTATACTGGAGATGCCACTCTTGTACTGAATCGATCCCTGCATCCAATAACTCGTTATCCTCAATGGTATGGGCTAGAGAGAGGTAGAACAAGCTTGCTTTTCCCTTGCCTTCTTGGAGCCGGAGAATCCTCCCTAGCCGTTGTATACGTTGTCGTTGTTCAGAGGTGGTTGCAAGGAGAATACCTACATCTGCAGAGGGGATGTCGAGTCCCTCATCCAATGCCTTGCATGAGACAAGGATTCGTGCTTCTCCCGAGCGATATCTTCTTAGGGCAAGAGTTCTCTCTGTCTCTCCCAACTCGCTATGATACTGTGCCACTTGGTTGGGATAGTAGCGTTTCAGTCTCGCATAGAGTGCTTCACTCTGGCTGATGCGCTCCCCGAATATGATAATCTTGCTGCGAGAGTCAAGCAAAGCAATAAGATCAAAGGCACAGGCAAGTCTCTGGGGTGCTTCATACACAAGAGCCCTTCTTTGATAAAACAGTGTAAGCAGTAGGTTTGCGGTTTCGGCAATTGATGGAATCTCGCTCAAACAAAGTCGTTGTAGTTCAGTGAAAAATGCAGGTCCTTTGAGACTCTTGAGGGAAGGAACCATCTTCTTGAGTTTTCTGAGCGTTGTGGTTATTCGCCCAGAAAGCTCCTCATATTTATCTACTTGGTGTTTGGTCATCTTCAAGGCAACATTGTAGATGACCACTTGGTTGATTACCCCTTCTAGCATTGCATCTGAAAAACCATAGGTATAGAAGAGTGGTCCAAGAGAAGGAACCAGAAACTGTTCAAATCCCGTTCCTTGTGGTGTTGCTGAAAGGCCAAGTGAGTAGTAGTTTTTCTTCTGTCGCTCATCCAACAATTCAAGGAACGAGAAAATCTTTTTATTTTCTGGACTGGCATAGTGATGGCACTCATCGGCAATGAGCAATACGGGCATCTCATTCTTGAGTTGCTGGTGCAGGATGTAAGAAAGCTTGTATCGTGCAGAGTTGATTACATAAATCATGACAGGCTTGTCATGGTCCTGATGGTGCGTACCACAGACCCACCCGATATCTTCCCTCTGTATTCCTAAGTCTTCATGGTGTGAAAGAATGGCTGATTTCCATTGTCCGATTAGGAAGGTCTTAGGCACTATGATGACAATTTGGAGTTTGGTTTTCAGTCGTGCTTGTAATGCTTTTGCTGCATAGAGGGCTAGAATTGTTTTTCCGGCCCCTGTTACTACCTGCGCAACGCCACGTCCCTGCCTTTCCAGCCAGGAATCGATGCACTGTTTTTGCCATGTGTAGAGGGATAGACTCATAGGGGAAAATACTCCTGTCCCCACCTTATCATGGAGGTCATCCTTCTCGCAATATTACTGAAAGGGATTGCATAGAATACCACCATCATTTATGCTTTTTTGTATGCGCGATAAGGAGAAGTCATGGACTACGAAACTTTGTATAACGAATATCTTGCTTACGAGAAGGCAATCAAAGAAAAGATCAAATTGGTAACCAAGCTGCAGAAGGCTATTGCCAAAAATATGGATAGTGGTGACCTGTTCAAAAGTATTTCAGACACTGAGTTATTGCACCAAGCAAGTGATGAACTATCTGAATTGACCAGTAACGTGAAAGCATTGCTTTCAACCTTTGATGCCAGAGAGTACATGGAAAGCGGGCTTTTTGCCCAACAGCTCTTGAGTCAGTGTGAGCAGAGTAATGTTGATGTCATCGGCGATTTCCCGGTCTACGAGATGTTTCCCTATAAGGTACGTTTTGATGTAGAGAACCAGGAAGCGTATCTTGACCGGAAGAAAGTTTCCTGCCTTCGCCCATCCACCTTGGTGTCAATCGTCAAGGCAGGGCAGGAAAAACTGTATAAGGCATCCTTTAGAGCGAACCAGTTTGCCACTGAGTTAGCCGCTGCTTATGATCTTGCTTGCTTGAAGCTTGGAAAGGAAGCAGGAGCAGATATCTACCTGACCACACTCTATAAATACCTGGTACCGATGAGCCGCTCACGCAAGGAGTATGATCAGCAAAGCTATGCCTTTGATATCGCTCGACTTTTTGATGCCCAAGAGGTGGAAGTAAAGGGAGGACGGTCCTTCCAGTTTGGTCCAAGCAGAAATAACTCCAAGGCATTGAGAATCCTTGACCAGACAGGAAGAGAGTACTATCTCGCAACCATACGATTCTATTAGAAAGAGGTAGTTTGATGGAAATGCAGACCAATATGCGTGCAACCATTGCCCAACTTTCTCAGGGAGAAGTCCCCGAGAGTGAACAGTTGCTTAATCAACTTTCAGTTGGGATTCAGTTTCTTACTGACTTCTATCAGGAGAAATATCTTGATGAGTTCATCAAGGCAGGTGGGAGCAAGATCAAGTTCATCACGGGAAGGAAGGGAAGTGGGAAGACCCATACCCTTCATCTCTTGCAGTCCCTTGCAAAGCAAAGAAAGTATGTAACGGTCAGTATTTCTGCAAAAACGCTCTGGTTGCATGATTTTAGGGAGTTCTATCTTGAGGTGCTTCGTCAAGCCAATATCATGGACTTGCTCAATCATTGCTGTGAGGAGATTGTCCATGCAATGGGTTTTGAGAGCCAAGACATTGGCCCTGGCCTTACCTTCATTGATTTCCTTGCTCAACAAGGCCTTGCTGATGGCATAACCAGGCGAGAGATGCGTAACCAGCTAAAAGAGATGTTTCTTGATAATCCAAAGATGGACAATAACTTTTCCCTCGCTTGTAGTTTACTCTGCGGTTCCTTGCTTGGTCATCCGGTCTTGGAAGAAACAAACAAGGAGCTTCTTCTGGCATGGATGCATGGAGATAAAAAGATTCGGATGACCTTGCTCAGGCCGTTGGGTTTGGCCCCAACAAGAATTACCAAGTATAATGCCCGTAATTTGCTGCGAAGTCTTGCTGAATTAGTGCATCTAAGTGGATATGCTGGACTGTTGGTGACAGTTGACAATCTTGAAATCCTAGTTGATAAGTCAGGTATGAATCCACTCCACTACACCAAGATGAAACGGGAAGATACGTATGAAAGTATCCGACAATTGATTGATGATATTGATACATTCAATCACTTTATGGTGGTCTATGCCTTCTCAGGGGAGTTGCTCGACAACGAGAATGCTGGATTGAAGTCCTACCAGGCGCTCTGGATGCGGATCCAGAATGAGGTACGATCGAAGCGAGTGAACAAATTCAACGACATTGCCGATCTCGATGCAATAGCGCTTCAAGAGTATTCACCTGCATTGTTGGTGGAGATGAGCCAAAGACTGGCCGATCTTGTGCAGCATATCAATGTACAGGCATCTCCGCTGGATGTAGAGACAGCACAACATTTGATCATGCAGGCAAAAATGGGGGGTGTGTCACTCCCCCGTTTGGTCAATCAGGCGACGTTGGGGTTCCTTGCCCAACAAGATGATGCTGAGGAGGAAGAACATGAGTTGGGGTTATGAAGAAAGACATATGATCGAGGCCCTGCGCTCAGGGATTCCTTCCAAGGCAATTGGTCACCACTTTGCAGAAGCTCGACAAGAACTCTTGGATAGTGTCATTGAGAAACTTGATGGAGTGAGTGAGTCCAAGATGAGTGATTCCATGATTATCAGCGGGAAATATGGTGAAGGGAAAACGCATCTGATCAATACCATTTATACCCTTGCCCACCAGAGAAACATGGTCGTTTCCTTGATTTCTTTGAGTAAAGAGACACCCCTGGACAAACTCTACTTGGTATATCCAAAGTTGGTAAACAATACCTACTTGCCCAACCACGTGCAGCCAGGTTTTACCCAGGAGCTGAACAAACTTTCACCGAATTCCCCTTTGACGAACGACCTCTTGCTCTATGGAGCAACACAGCTTGAGACAGACCGTTTGTACTATTTGCTACGTTCCTACCTCAATACGGATGACATGGAAGAGCAGTTCCTGCTGCAGACTGATTTGGAAGGGGACTTTGTACCCAACCTCCAGATCAAGAAAATGTATCGTAGGATTTTTGGTGAAAAGGTGGTATTCAACCAGAATTTTGTGAAATCTCGCCACGCCCAAGACTATGTAGCATTTCTCAGCCATTTGTTCATGCAGCTCGGATATAATGGGTGGGTGATTCTCTTTGATGAATCAGAGCTCATTGGCCGCCTAAGCAAGAAGGCAAGGGCGAAGGCGTACAATAATCTTGCTTCGTTTCTTTTCCCGGCCAAGCAGCTGGAAGCTACCTTCAGTCTTTTTGCCTTCAGTTCTTCCTACACGGAGGATATTATTGAGGCAAAGAATGAGTATCAAAATCTGGAGGAGTTGTACCCTGAGGGACAAGAGCCCATGAAGTCAGTGCTGGATGCTATTGTGAAAGCTCCTCAGCTGAAACCGCTTACCCATGAGGAGATGCAGCAAATCCTGGAAAAGATTGTACGCTTTCATGCAAAAGCCTACGACTGGCAACCAAATGTAGCGCTGGAAAAGCTTTTGGAGCGGGTGGATAGAAGTGGGTATTTACTGCGCTCAAAAATTCGAAGTGCCATAGAGTACCTCGATCAGCTCTACCTCTACCAGACGGAAGAAGAGAGCTTGGTTGGAGAGTTGGAAGAGGGGCATTACGAAGAAGAAGAGAGCGAGGAAGAGAGTGCTCCTACCTTTGAACAGCTGTTTGATCATTGACCCTGATCTTTCCTGTTTTAGGGAGAGATCGGGAGTTGTTTCTGTGGTGATGGAGTACGGCTGGAGGCACTTTCTCTTGAATACATGATGTCTTTGCAGTGTTGTCTGAAATATTCCAGCAAATTGATACAGTATTCCACGTATATAAAACCATAGAGTGTTTTGAGTACAATTACAGGCATCTGGAAATAGAGAAATGGTTTCCGAAGAAACCAAAAAACCAGAATATTGGTTGGTGCAGTAACCAAAATATCTAAAAATTGGTGAACGCAGTGTACAAAATAGAGAATATGCTGTATGCTTTCGGTATGGATAGATTGTATGAGTTTTATCGACGAAGATTACAGTATATTGATATGACCTTGGTACGGGAGTTTGAGACTGCCGTTTCATGGGATGCTCGGCTTGTGGGAATCAAGGGAGCAAGAGGATGTGGGAAAACTACACTCATTTTGCAACACATAAAAAAGACGTTTCAGAATAATCTTGATGTTGCTCTGTATGTAAGCTTGGACAATCTATATTTTGCGAATAATCTTTTGCTGGAATTTGTTGATACCTTCGTAAAGCATGGGGGTACCCATATCTTTTTGGATGAGGTGCATAAATATCCTGATTGGGCTGTTGCTATAAAAAACCTGTATGATGAATTTCCTATGCTTCATATCGTCTTCACTGGTTCCTCCTTGCTTGAATTGGAAAGGGGCAAGGCTGATCTGAGTAGGAGAGCACTGATGTATGAATTGCCTGGGCTCTCATTCCGTGAATATCTGGAGATTGAAACAAAGATGTCATTTCCAGCGTTCTCGATTACTGATCTTTTAGACAAGCATGGCCAGATTGCTCAGGAGATTGTTTCGCATATCAAACCCTTTATGTATTTTTCAGATTACTTGAAAATCGGATATTACCCCTACTATCTTGAGGGTGCAGGGGATTATTCTATGCGATTGGAAGAGACTGTACTCGTGATATTAGAGCAAGAATTGCCGATGTTGCGTGGTATAGAACCTGCCTATATCCCGAAGATTAAGCAACTACTGTCAATTATTGCGCAATCAGCTCCGTTTGTGCCAAATATTACCAAGTTGAGTGAACGGATAGGAATCAATAGACAGACCTTCATTACATACCTCACCTATTTGGAACAGGCAAACTTAATCCGATTGCTCTACAGAAGCACTACCGGGATTGGTCTCTTGCAAAAACCTGATAAGATATTCTTGGATAATACGAATCTCATGTATACCTTAGGGTACAATAATCCCTCAAAGGGTACGGTACGAGAGACGTTTCTTGCAAGCCAGCTATCTCAGGTGTCTACTGTCACGTTCTCTCCTCAGAGCGATTTTCTTGTTGATGGAACCTATACTATCGAAGTTGGTGGGAAAAAGAAGAGTAGAAGGCAGCTGCAGGGGATAGAGGACGCATATATTGCCTCTGATGATATTGAGTTTGGTTTTGGGAGGAAGATTCCTCTCTGGTTGTTTGGCTTTTTATACTAGAGAGCACATGTCTATATAGCTGTATTTTTAGTCATATATTTTCTGCCCACAGATTTCCTTCCCGATTCTTTATGACTTATTTCTGGAAAGGTCACATTGATTGTCTACAATCAATGATGGCATCAATAAACACGCTATTTTCAAAAACAGAGAAGACTGCTTTGTACCTTTTAGCGAAAACAACCCGTCTATATTTTCCGCTAGGTAATCCAAGATCCTCTTCCAGTTGGAATTGGAAGGGATTATCCTTCAACTTAACAAGAACAGAACAGAACTCATTTCTCAATACTTTGGCAGCAGGAATGCTCACTTGGGCAAGGAATCTTACGTGACTGACAAGCATTTCATCGGCTTTTCTGGAGACAATAACTTCAAACCCCATATTTGGCTTCAGCCTCTGCCACAACCAAGTCAAAATCCTTAAGTATTTCATCTCCACTTCTACCGACATACCCGTTTATACGTTCATCTTCTGCAACAAGCAAATCTGCATACAATGAATTCTCGGAAGCAAGAGACAAACTCAATGGCACTGACTTTTCCCTCACAATCTGATGAAGAAGCATGTTGAAGGTTCCATTCAGTGTCATTCCAAGTTGATTGAGGATTTCCTCGGCCTGAGCCTTTAGTTCCGTATCCGTTCTCAAACTGATTGTTGTACTAGCCATATAGTTTCTCCCTATTGAAATTCTATCATTTCCAAGTGATGTAGGCAATACAATGCACATACATTGCATAGGGTAATCAGCCCGTTATTACCGAAGATCAAGAAAATCCCATAATTATCTGCAACTGATTGCTGGTTAGGCTTTGTTCGGCCGGGAATCTCCTTCAGGTATATGTAGCGGCGGACTAACGTTGGAACTACAGATTTAGCAGGAAGAGGAGAGCTTCAAATCTTTTCTCTTCTATCCTGCAGTTTTGGTAGGAAGATTCCTCTCTGGTTGTTTGGCTTTTTATATTAGAGAGTTGATGCGTATGTAGCAGTTTCTTTTGAAATGCTATGATTGCTTACAGATTCTCTTCATCAACTTTTTCCTAAAATGATAAAAATAGTATTGACAGATGAAAGGATATGGCTTGATAATTAATTCAATGAATGAATAAAAGGAGTAATACATGAAGAAAATCACATTGTTCGCCCTAGTGCTCGTTCTTGCCATGTCGTTTGTCACGGCAGCTGGAACCAAGGAACAGAGTAGTGATGGTACTGTAGTCTTGAGCGCCTACATGCAGATTGACCCAGCAAATGATCAGTACGCAGGTCATAACGCTGTGATGGCAGCTTTTGAAGAGAAGTACCCCAACATCAAACTGGACATTGAGTATGCATCAGGGGAAGCATTCCATCAGAAGTTCCAGTCAATGGCAGCCTCCAAGCAGATACCTGATGTATTCACTTGCTATGGTGGTGCAAGAACCGCATATGTGACAGAGACTGGCTTGACCCTAGATCTGACCCCCTACTTGGATGAGGCGTTCATGAACCAGTTTGCATCCGCAACCTGGCTTCCCCAGGGATCAGCAGGGGCACTGTACATGATTCCACCGTCCTTTGCAGTATGCCACAGTGTGTATGTAAACACTGCGCTGCTTGAGAAATTGGGCCTTGAGTATCCTGAAACATTTGAAGAATTGCTCGCTCAAGTTCCTGTCATCCGTGAAGCTGGTTACTATCCTGTAAGCATGGGCAACAAAGATCCTTGGGTAGTCAACTCTTGGTTGCTAGGAACCTTCATAGAACGCTTTGGTGGACGTGAGTGGATCCTAAGAGCAGCTAAAGGTGAGGCTTCCTTCACTGAAGAACCTTTCGTAAAAGCTCTCGAAATTATCAAAACAATGAGCGAGAAGAACGTATTTTCTCCTGGTGTGAACCAGATGTCTAATACCGAAGCTGATCAAGAGTTCTATCAGCAGAAATCTGTGTACCTCATTGATGCAGCTTGGAGAACCAGTGCCATGGATAGTCAGCTTCCCGCCGAACAACGTGAAGCCATTGAAATGCGGGTATTTCCTGCCCTTCCTGGCGAGAAGTACCACAACACCAGCAGTGCTGTTGCCTCAGAAGGGTTCGGTATCGCCAAGGCTGTAGAGAAAGACAAGGCAAAGCTCGATGCAGCGCTTACCTTCATAAAGTTCTATGCTGGTGAAGAGGGTGCAAGTATCCGCGCACAGTATGGTGAAGTCCCTTCCTACAACTTGGATCTGGATAAGATTGAACTGGACATCATGCAGAAAAAGTTTGTTGAATTCAGTGCTGAGTATCCTATGGGTTATGTATTTGATTCCATCATGGACGGTGAAGGAGTGACACTGCTCAACACTGACCTGCAAGCCATGATGATGGGCAATGGGGAACCAGCAAAGATTGCAGCAGAGTATGAATCTTGGGTTGCAAAGAATGATTCAAACCGTGACTAATCAGTAGGTGCCCAGTACCAAAATGGTTACAAATTCGTGCCGGTATAAGCTTCCTACCGGCACGATTCACATATATAGGAGTACTCCCAATGCCAAGATTGAATAAACGAGCAAGCTATTTAACACTATTGCTCCCCGCCTTCATTATCTACATGGCAATCATCATCTTTCCCATACTGATGAGTTTTGGTTTGTCCTTTACTGAGTGGAGGCGGTTCCAGATGACCGGTTTCAACGGGTTGGACAACTATCGTGAGATTCTTTCAGACCCCGTGTTCCGCCGCTCTCTCTGGAACAATACTCAGATTATGCTCATCAGTGTCTTTGGGCAAATTCCCTTAGGTATCGTTCTTGCCTACCTACTGCACCGGAAATGGGTGAAGGGAACCAAGTTTTTTGAATTTATGATCTTCTTACCAATTACTATCTCGTCAGTTGTAATTGCCCTCTTGTGGAACCGTGTATTCAGCCCGGTTGGTATTGATACAACATTTGTCCGCATGGCAACCGGTAATCCCGATTATGTAGTGAAAATTTTCGAGAATGAACAGTTTGCTATGATTCCCATCTTAGGGGTTTTGCTTTGGCAACACACCAGTCTGTATATGGTTATCTTCCTTGCAAATCTACAGCGCATCCCTAATTCGGTGTTTGAAGCTGCTGTTATTGATGGGGCAAAAGAGTCGACAATTATTTTCAAGATTGTCCTACCTGCGCTGAGTTCTGTCATCTTTACAACAAGTGTCCTTGCCATCAGTGGAAGTTTGAAGAGCTTCGACTTGGTCTATGCAATGACTGGAGGAGGACCAGTTAACTATACCTATGTCATGGCATTGTACCTGTACCAACATACCTTTACTTTCCATAACTATGGTAAGGGAAGTGCTGTTTCCATCATCATCGTTCTACTGAGTGTTGGTTTGATTTCCCTAGTTCGTGGAATCTATGGGAAAGCACAGAAAAAGTTTGAGTAGGAGAGCGTACCAATGAATGAACGAACCAAAACAATCTCAAAAGGGTGGACTATTGCCTCCTATGTTTTTTTGATCCTATTCACCATCATCACCATCCTTCCAGTAGTTTGGATGATATACTCATCCTTCAAGCCAATGGGTGAGATTATGTTACATCCACTTCGCCTTCCTGCCGCCCCCACAATGGAGAACTACCAGAAGGCATTCAAATACGGGAATTTAGTAACTTCTTTCCTAAACAGTGTGTTCTATGCAGGAATTGCAACAGTGTCCACAGTATTGCTTGCTTTAGCCGCAGGATTCTCGCTCACCAAGTTCGGATACCGTAGTAGCAAGTTCTATTTTGGAGGCTTTACTTTGGGCTTATTGATTACCGTGAATTCAGTCATCACCCCTCTGTTCATCATGGAAACGAATGTTGGACTGTATAACACACGATTGGGAGTAATTCTGCCTTATATTGCATTCGGTCTCCCTATGGCAATACTCTTGTCAACAAGCTATGTACGTGGGATACCTGATGCCCTCATTGAAGCCGCAGTCATCGATGGAGCAAGCTACGTACAGATTTTTTGGAAGATTATCCTGATAGTTTCCACCCCTGTTATAGCAACCATGTCCATCCTCAACTTTCTTAACAACTGGAATGAGTTCTTGATGGTTTTTACCTTGACCAGTGGAGAGGACATGCGGAGCCTTCCAGTAGCCATCAATTCATTTGCAGGTAGATTGAATGAGGACTATGGGTTGCAATTTGCTGCTCTGGTTGTAGGGACCATCCCAATGTTCATTCTCTACCTTGTTGCCCATGAGTCGGTGATCAAGGGGTTCGGTGAAGGAGCATTGAAAGAGTAAAAATCTAGCGTTCGCATGAGCGAACGTGTAATATAAACAGTTAGGAGTACTTATTGTGAATACTGATGGGATAACCATAGAGATATGCCTTGATTCTGTTGAGTCAATTATTAATGCCGAGAAGGGTGGGGCAGGTCGGGTTGAGTTCTGTTCCGATCTTTTTGAGGGAGGACTTACCCCCACCCTTGGTGCATTCCAAGTAGCGAAAGTTCACGCTTCGATTCCAATGAATGTCATGATTCGGCCCCGTGGTGGTGATTTCTGCTACACTGAACTGGAATTTGAAACCATGCTCAATGATGCAAGAATCTTTAGGGAAGCTGGTGCAAACGCCTTGGTGTTCGGCATATTGACTCCGGAAGGACGAATAGACAAGGAACGTTCTGCAAAATTCCTTGAGATAGCCGATGGTCTTCCTGTGACCTTTCACCGAGCATTTGACATGACACGCGACCCATATGAGGCAATCGAAGATCTTATTGAATTAGGGGTAGATCGTATTCTTACCAGTGGTCAGGAAGCGACGGTCCCTGAAGGATTGGATCTCCTTTCCGAGTTGATCGAGCGATATGGAGATAAGATTGTCATCATGCCGGGGGCTGGTATTACAGAGCGTAACTTTCAGAAGATTCATCAGAAGCTTCAGGCAAAAGAGTATCATATGTACCTTCATAGCCCCGTAGCCAGTGCCATGAAGTATCGTCCTGAACACATTTATATGGGAGGTTTCCTTCGTCAGGAAGAGTTCTTATTGCAACACACCGACCAGATAAGGGTTTCTTCTATGGTGGGGTCGCTGAAGCCATGACAAAAAAGGTTGTAGGGAACAGTCAATACCAGAAACTAGCCAATGCACTTCTCATTCTTCAGCTTTTACGTAAGGGGCCTAATACGCGTGCTTCCATTGCCCGGGAGTTGGGCCTTCAACCGTCAACGGTAACTTACAATATCAATCGTCTCTTGGAAGCAGGCTTGGTTCGCCAAGCAAATACCCAGGAGCTGTTCGAGCAGGACAAAAAAGCTCCTATTACCCTTGGAAGAAGGGCTATTTCCCTTGAACTGAACAGGGATTTTGGTCGGGTGATCGGCCTAGAATTGCTTGCTGATTTCGGTTGGGCTTCACTTCTAGATCCTTCTGGCAGTGTGCTTTATTCCCAACAAGTTGCGTATCCCAAGCAGGAGGGAAAGACTGCTCAAGAACGATTTGAGCATTTAGTTGAAACTGTTGTGAATCAAATGGTTGAAAAATGTGGGGAAGCTAAGGTACTGGGGGTTGGTATAGCTCTTCCAGGAATTGTTGAGCCCAATGGACAGGCTATCCGCGACTGTTGGACTCATGCCTTAAAGGGGGCTGATCTTTCCGATTTCTTCAAGCGTTCCTTTGATTTTCCGGTAATCATTGAAAATGACGCAAATTGTTGTGTTCAGCGGTACCTTTTTGAGGGGGCTGCAGAAAGGCAAGACAATTTTATATACGTTCTGACGCGTAGTTATCCCATGGAGCATGTTCCTGCCGGAGTCTCTCCTCTCGGGATTGGGCTTGGTTTGGTGTTTGACGGAAATCTATATCGCGGATCAGATTCACGGGCTGGAGAGTTCATGAGTGCACTCATGCCGACTAAGCAAACCGGAACCCAACTCTCAGTGTCTGTCACGGATGCCAGGGACATTGTTACAGATGTGAGGATTCGCCTCTCGGTGCTTACAGAGTTGGTAGCCAATATCAGAAGTCTGGCTTCGGTATTAGATCCCCACATCATATATCTCGGTGGGTTTATCTCTGATTATTCCGATGAAGTGGTAACCTTGCTTCCTGATGAACTTGCTCAGAAGGTGGTCTTTGCGAATGCCCACAATGATGCATCTGAAGGTGCCGCCGTGAACCTTCTCTCCCTGCTGTATCGTATTCCTCAAGTAGGGCACGTCTCTCCCTATGGGCATCTCTCTTCCCTTTTCCAAGAAAGTATCTAACAAGGAGTCTATACTGTGAAACGAGTTGTTGTCGGTGGTATGCACCATGAATCAAATACGTTCAATCCCATTCTTACAGACTGGCAGGATATCCGGATACGTAGAGGACCTTCCCTGCTTACTCCAATCAACCAGGACAGCATAGGTGGTGTGGTTTCCACCTTGCAGCAAGCAGGGTACGAGGTCATTCCCACCCTCATTGCACGTGCTGTTCCTAATGGAGAGTGGAAGAGGGATGTATATATCACTCTCAAAGATGAGCTGTTGGAATCATTGAGACAGGCGGGAGAGATTGATGCAATATGTCTCTCCCTGCATGGCAGTATGCGTGTAGAAGGAATTGGAGAAGCAGAGGGTGACCTCCTAGCTTCTATCAGAGCAATACAACCGGATGTTCCCCTAATAACTTCCCTGGACATGCATGCCACCATCACTGATGAGATGCTTGCACATGCAGATGGATTTGTTGGGTACAAGTGTGCACCGCATACTGACACATTCGAGACCGGAGTGCATGCTGCTAAGATGATTATCCAAGTGCTGGAGGGGGGAGCCAATCCTGTCATGGAAGTGGTCCGTATTCCCATGATAGTTGCAGGGGAGCAGTCAGAAACGAGTGTTGAGCCGATGGTTAGTCTGATGGATGAACTGAAGCAATTGGAACAGTCTCCAGCCATCATGGCTGCTTCTTATCTCTTGGGTTTTCCTTGGGCTGATACAGCACCAAACAGCATTGTAGCATTGGTTGTTGCAGACAGTGATAGACAGGCTGCAGCAGATATCGCGCTCATGCTGGCGAAAAATTTCTGGGCAAGACGGAGTGCCTTCCATTTTTACAATGAAACGTACATGCCAGAGAAGGCTCTGGATGTTTGCCTGCAGCGTGTAAAGGATAGTGCTCCTGTCGTGATCAGTGACAGCGGGGACAATCCAACTGCAGGAAGTAGTGGAGATGTAACAGGGTTCTTGAAGCTGATGCTATCGAACGCCGAATCTTCTTCTCTCAATCCTCCTGCACTCTACCAATGTTTCTATGATCCTGCTTTGGTGAAGCAATCTTTCAGTGTGGGTGTCGGTGCTACGTTTAAAGGTTCTCTTGGAGCTGCTTTCGATACAATCAAGAGTTCACCTGTTTTAGGGGATATGACTGTTAAGGCTCTTAAGCACGACTGGGATGGTAACCAGGTTGATATTGCCCTCATACATACCGGAGGTATCGATGTGGTGGTTTCCAGCAAGCATGTAGGGGCATATGACCCTGGTATGATGCGAGCTTTGGGGGTAGTACCGGAATCCTTGAAGCTTATTGTGGTAAAACTGGGCTACCTAGAGCCAGAAATCAGGGCGATCAGTAACTACTCGGTCATGGCTCTTACTGAGGGGTCCACCAATGAGGTATTGGCGAATCTTCCTTATAAAGTATTGCCTCGACCGGTCTATCCACTTGACCCGGAGACCAAAGCCGAGTGGGAGTAAGAAGGAGAATTTCCTCTCTATCACATACCTATCCCCTAGAAGGTATATTTTCAATTAATACTCTCTAGGGGATAGTTGTATGAATAGGACAATTTTATGATACAGATATCCTCATATTTTCTGTTGCTTTACAAGTGTGTAGGTGTATTGTAAAGAATATTGGATAAAAAACGAAAAAATCGATAATATAGAAAGATAATGGTACAAAATTACCAATAAGGTGTAATATATTACCTATAAATCGAAATAATCGAAAGGTATGGTAATATGCTTGTACAATTTGTAGTAGATAACTTTCTTTCCTTTGGTAGTCGACAAGAGTTTTCCTTGTTTGCTGGAAAAACTCGTGCTCATCAAGATCGTGTGGAACAAGTCCAGGGGAAAAGCCTGCTCAAGTTTGCAGCGCTCTTTGGGGCCAATGCTTCAGGAAAGTCCAATCTTGCAGAAGCCATGGCCTTCATGGATAAGACGATTGAGCGAGGAAGATTGCCTAGGGATTGTTTTCAGAGCTATTGTCGTACAAGGAAAGAAAATGCAGAACGAGTATCATATTTTGAAACTATTTTGGTACTGAACAATGTGTTCTACTCCTACGGTTTTGAGGCCTTGTTTGCAAAAGGACAATTTACATCGGAATGGCTGATTCAGATTGACCAAAAGGGGAAAGAAATTCCGCTCTTTACCCGCGATCTCATTTCTGGCAAGACTGATATAGCTTGGGCTTTATCAAATCAATCCAAGCAACGGTTAGCTTTGTATGCAGAAGACTTACGAAAAGATCAGAGTGCATTATTACTGTCCATGATGAACACTGGCAAAAAAGAGTTATACAAAGATTTTCCAGAACTGATGATTCTTCGTGATACATATCAGTGGTTCTATAAATCATTCAACGCAAGTAAGCCTTTTGAGCCCATCACAAGTGGAAATCGGTATCTCATTAATGAAAAACTCCAAGAACTCACGAGTTTGCTGGAGGAGTTTGACACGGATATCCATGGCATTGAGAAGATTGATATGCAACTTGTTGATCTTCCTGCCCATATGAATAAGGCTGTTGCGGATACAAAACAAGACATCCAGGAAACGTTTGCAAAAGATCCAAAGACAAATGAAATAAGTGTGCTTCTGAGGGATGCGCAAAGCTTCCTTTGTATTTCTAAAAATAAACATGAGAATGACTTTTCCATGAAAAAAATAGTATTCCGTCATTCTGATGGACAGATGTATTCGATTGGTGAGGAATCAGATGGCACAGTCAGAATTATGGACCTTGCAGAGGTGTTGCTCACAACTGAGCCACGAGTATTTGTTATAGATGAACTCGATAGATGTTTGCATCCCCAGTTAAGTTATCGATTCATTCAAAGAATGCTTTCGCATATTGCCAAGTATCCAATTCAAGTAATTGTCACATCTCATGAATCAAGATTATTGAATTTGGATCTCCTTAGAAGAGACGAGATATGGTTTGTACAGAAACGAAAGGGTGAGTCATCACTCTATTCACTTGAAGAGTTTAATGAACGAAATGACAGGAAAATCGATAAAGCATATCTAGATGGGAGATATGGAGGTGTCCCCCTATTTCAAAATGAAGGAGAAGTACAACAACCCTACCGATTCCCCTAAGGAACCAGTAGGGTTTCTCTCTTGCGTACTCCACCAACTTCAAACCTGTAACGAAGTGTCTCTGCACCAAGGGGTTCATCGGATTTGACCTCCAGAGAGTGCAAGACCACCTGCAAGGTGTACTTTCTACGTAGAGGGATGGTAATCAATACCGTTCCCAGAACGATGGTTCATCATGCTTTCCTGGGATGTAGATCCGGTCAGCGTGGAATGCACTGATGACCAAGGGAACGAAGAGAATGTCTCCATATCGGAAGGGGTACACCATTTCTCCAAGGAAGTATGCCGCAAGGATAACCATGAGGCTGAAGAGAAGGGATGAGGTAGGCAACAGGCGATAGAGACTGAAGAGAATTGCCAGGAAGGGAATGGCGGAGAAGATGCCAAAGGTCGCAATCATCCACAGGTAGGAGTTTGGAAGTCCTTTGGTAGCTAAAAAAGACGGGGTGAAACCAGTGAGGAGTTTCTTTGGTGTCAGTTCATTCAAGAACCGCGTTGTTGCACTCAGCCTCCCTGTATTGGTAAATCCATACTGGCCAAAGTGGGAGTAACGGTAGAGATGGGGAAGGAGCAATGCCAGTGCAATTACGATCATAATCAAAGCAAGTAGAAGTGGAAGCCGATAGTACTTCAGCCAATGGGTTCCAGAATCAATATAGTAGAAAGCAATGAAGCGTATGTTGATCACGATGATTGCAGTCAAGAACAACATCGATATGATGATTGCAGCCCGCCCTCTTGCGCAGAAGGAAAGCACTACAGAGACAAGTGCAGGCCAAATGGCTGGACGATATCGTTTGTTGTAGAAATCCGAAATATAGAGCAACCCTTCACCTAAGAACATGATGGTTGCAATATAGGTAAGAGGAACTTTCCTGATACCGCTCAAGATGGGCAGATTTGTCGATACACTACAGACTGCAATGGCGAGAAGGGCAGAGGAAATGATGAAAAAGATACGGAAGGTCTTCTTCGACCAAGTGGTGTACACGAACAGAATTCCTATACTGTACCCAGCCAAGGAGTACCCCAATCCACTGAGAAGAGACACTTCCGGTCCTTGAATGGTTTTCCCGTAGACCAGAAGTGCAACCAACACTCCCCCGATGAGGTAGTCCACTAGTTCCAGTTCCTTCCGTTGAGTGAATAAGGTTATGATGGTACAAAGAAAAGCCAGCAAGAAGGAGATGCCCGCAATGTGGGGAATGGGATAGAACTGATCAAGTAAGAGAAGTAGTAAATAGACAGGAAGCAACACCTGCAGGAGAGCGGGTGTAGAGGGAAGTGTGTTTTCAGTTTCCTGCAATAACAATCTATATCTCATTCACTCTCTCCTGCGCCATCCTCACAGGGAGGTGGGACAGCGTACCATCCATCAGCGAGACGACGCTTTCGTTAACAGCTTCGCTTCACGACCACTCCCATTACCGGACATGAGTGCAGTCAGGGCCTTGTCGTGTGCCTTGATAGCTTGTCGCTCCTGATAGGAGGGTTTCCCTGCAATATTATTCAGTACAACACCAGAGAGGGGCAGGTCGCAGAGTCCAAAGGTGTGAAGCAGTGCCTTGAGCATCTTACGCGACCCTACAAAGCTACGGATGTTCAGGATCAATCCATTGGTGGCTCTAGAAACTGCAAGCAGATTCGAGGCAGAGCGGAAGGTTGGTCCGTCGATAAGTACCACATCAAAGACAGCGGAAACACTGCCAAGGTACTCAACAAACTGTGGGCTGTTGAGGATCTGCCCCAACTCCTTTGGACTTGCATCTATCGATGCAATGGTAAGTTCAGGGTCTTCACCAGCAGGTTTACACGGCTTATCGAGGGAGAACGTTTTGAGGTGGGCCGCTGAAGCGATTTCCACATGGCTGGTAATCTTTGCGTAGAGGCGTTGGTAGTTCATTCCCTCGTTCGCGGTACCAATGACAAGAACCTTCTTTCCACTCTTTACCATGGAGAGTGCTGTATTGAGTGTGGTATAGGAAGTTCCTTCTCCATAGCTCAAGCTTCCCAGGGTAAAAATATTGGTGTTTGGTGCATACATCATAATACCGGCAAGATGGGTATAGGCACTTCCTGCTTCTGAATCAGGGTGCTCAAGAATTTCCATCTCGGTATTGATGTCCTTGCTCCCCGCAGGAATGGTGGTAAGAAGTTTTCTTTCCTTGCCCAGTATCCTGGTAAGGGACTGTTCGTCATCAATTGTGTCAGAGAGGTATTCAGCAAGCAGGGTGGCGAGCAGGGCAAGTGCTGCTCCCAGCAATACACCAACTGCCAGGATAAGGAGGTTGTTGGATTCCCCATCCTCATTTACCAGCTCTGTCTGGTTAATAACAACAACTGGATACATCTGAGAGCTGATATAAGCATCGAGCGTTTGTAACTGAATGCGATAATCTGCAACTAATGTCGTTTCTTCAGAAATTCTTTGTGCGAGCTCAAGTAATGCTGGATTGGTTAGACCCAAATATGTGTTCGTTCGATTTGTCATATCCTCCGTAGCATTGGCTTCTTCAAATATGGCAAGAGTGTTCTGGTAATCTGAATTCGAACTGTTTTGTAGTTCTTTCAATTCGAGTTTAAGATTCGAAAGACTATGTACCGAACTCTCTAGTTTAGCTGAAAGAGTAGCTTTTGCATTTTGTAGTTGTGTTCTTGCTTCAGCTTCCACTGAAGAGGAGAACTCACTGGTCAGTGCATTCAGAAAATCTTGGGCAAATACTGGGTTGGAATGTTCAAGTGAGATGGAGACTGAATTGGTGTCCTTTATCTCACTGGTGGTGATTGCTTCCTGCAGGCCTTTGAATTTCTTCTTGTCAGTGAGCAGATCTTCATAGGTAGATCCATCCTTACGTACATAGGATGCAAGGTTTAGCTTTCCTAAGGCACTACGGACTGTCTCATCACGCGTTAGGAACTGGAGTTCAGTAGTGATGTTCCTGATATCACCTCTTGCAGTATTCCAGGCAGTGAGGTTCTTGATCGACTCCACGCTTACCGTGGTTGTTGCGGTATAGGTGGGATCATTCATCAAGATATATCCCACACAGGCAAGGACGATGATACCAAATACGATCAGAAGCAGTTTAAAATGCTTCAATACAATGCCAATAAGCTCACTTATGCTGATTCCTTCGTCCTCGTACAACGTTTCTTCCATACCTGGGTCCCCATTTTCCTATGCAAAAATTTGTGAGACAATCTCGCTTTCCCGACGAAATTCTCTCTTGTGCAAGAATTGCTCTGCCAACAAGCATACTTGGGTGAACGATACGAAGGTGTGCATAGTAACCTGTTGTTAGAGTGATTCCTTAAACCATTAAACGATACCATGTACAGGGGTGAAAGTAAATATAGATTAGAAAAACGATTAGTTATGATACCGCTGAAATTGTATGGTTTGTATTGGAAAAATGCCTTGAAAGATTAGTAATGTGCTTCTGGTTATGATGGGCAAGACACTATTGACCGGCACGCTTTCTCACCTCACAATGCTAGGCATGAAGAAGTGGAAAGCCCCAGAGAAGAAATCATTCCGCCAGGCCTTGAGGGAAAAGGATAGTGCAAGAATCGTGCACTATGTCCTACGTTTCATTGTTGTCTTGGTACTGGTCGCCCAGCTCTTCAATCGGAACTATGAGAATGTTTTCCTTTGTGTGCTTACCCTATTCCTGTTCGCCATTCCTTCCCTGATAGAAACCAACACCCGTATCGACATACCGGACACCTTGGAGAACATCATCCTCTTCTTCATTTTTGCAGCCGAGATACTCGGGGAGATGCGTTCCTACTATGTGACCTTCCCCTTCTGGGATACGCTATTACACACATTCAATGGATTCCTGGCAGCAGCAATCGGGTTTTCCCTGGTGGATATTCTCAACCAGAACGAACGTTTCTCCATCCGGCTCTCTCCCTTCTTCGTTTCCATTGTTGCCTTCTGCTTCTCCATGACCATTGGTGTTGTTTGGGAGTTCTTCGAGTTTTTCATGGATGTGGTCTTTCGCTTGGATATGCAAAAGGATACTGTGCTCACCACGATTCGCTCAGTCTCTCTGGACCCAACCAACAGCCAGAGGGTTATCACCTTAAGCGGCATTGAAGAAGTAGTGGTCAATGGGAAGCCATTGGGAGTGGGTGGGTACCTGGATATTGGGCTCTTCGACACCATGGAAGATCTGTTTGTCAATTTTATTGGGGCACTTGCCTTCAGCATTGCCGGCTATTTCTATGTGAAGTACCGCTCCAAGAAAGCTGGGTTCCTTAGGCACTTTGTGCCGACATTGGGGGAGAAGGAAGAACCCAGGTAGAGCAGCAACTCAGCTTCTGCGCAGTTTTCGGATGGATCTGTTGAGTTTGGGACGGAGAATCAGTCGGTAGGTCAGAGCGTGTGTTCTTCGTTCTGCCTCCGGGTGGGCTTGGAAGAAGGCATCGGGATCGCTGAAAGTGTGTAGGCTTTCCCTGATTGCCTTGCTCTGGATTGCTGTCTCCTTTTCCTCCCACCTGATAGGAGGATTTCGGAAGTGAGAGACGGCGATTCCGTAGCCATAAAAGCTCCCGATGAAGTTGGCAAACTTCTGCTGGAGTTTTTCCAGGTATGGACGGTCAACAATATGTCCCCCGATCTCAAGCCAGCTGCCTTGGTACTGTATTTCCACCCATGCATGGTGCAGATGTCTTGGACTGAAAAGGAAGGAGATTCCACCGAGTAATCCTCGATGTATGACCTTGCTGATCATGGCCGCCTTCAGCCGGCAAGGAATGCCTACTGCACGAAGAAGGGCCATCAGGAGCGTGGTCTTGGTAAGGCAGTTTCCCATACCTTGGACGAGTACTGTTGAAGCGGGGACACAAAAGCTCTCTGCATATCCGTAGGGTATTGCATCACGGACAAACGTATAGACTGCATCAATACGCTCGCCAGAGGTAGGGAGGGAGAGCCACCCTTGCTTTTGGATGAGTGTTACAATAGCAGGGTGTTCATAATCAAGGAGCGGTGTTGCTCTTCTGTATTGTTGCTCATCCGATTGCATCTAAACCTCTCTTGGACCACAGTATAACACTAAGAGCGTGTTCTTGCCATACACGAATATGATACGGGTCTGGGTAGAATCATTAGACAGAAAGATAAAGCTGTACTACGATACAGAGGAGGAGATGGTAATGGATACACTACATGCACTGATGAAGGGACCACTCCCTTCACTGTTTTTCTGCATTGGCAACCCGGTGGTGGGAAACCCCACCCAATATATGATGGAAGAAGCCTTTCTGGATATGGACTTTCCTGGTCAATACATCACCTGTGAGGTGGAGAGTGACCAGCTGCAAACAGCATTGGAGGGTTTGAAAGCCCTGCATGTTGCCGGTGGCAACGTCACCGCCCCCTTCAAACAAAGGGTCTTTCCCTACCTGGACAGTTTCACTGAGAGTGCGCGACTCAGTAATGCGGTGAACTGTATCACGTTGCAATCGGATGGTACCTACCAAGGAGACAATACCGACGGAAAGGGGTTCCTGCAGTCGCTGAAGGAGCAGGTCAGCAATCTCCGTGAAAGGCGCGTGGTGCTCTTCGGCGCTGGGGGAGCTGCTTCTGCCATTGCCGTTGAGCTGGTCCTCTGTGAGGTACAAGAGGTCATACTGGTAAACCGTACCAGAGAGAAAGCAGAAGCACTTGCGCAGCGTTTGAGGGGAGTCACGAAGACCACGGTATCTACCCAAGCTTGGGAGGGTACTTATCAGATAGAAGAGGATGGTTTGGTGGTGGTGCAGGCTACCAGTGTTGGTCTTTTCGATGAGAAGCGCTGCATAGATGTTGCTTTCTCACAGGGGCTTCAGGATGTCATTGCCTGTGATGTAGTGTTCAACCCCACCGATACGGCCTTTTTGAAAAGGGCAAGGGAAGTGGGAGCCACTACCCTTGATGGACTGGGAATGTTGGTGAACCAGGGAGTTCTTGGTCTACAGAATTGGACAGGAATGGTTCCTGATGCTCTGGTGATGAAGACTGCATTAGAGAAGGCCTTCAAGCTCTGATGACAAACATACACCAAATGCTGTACCATGGGCGATTATGAATTACTACTTCATTGCTTGCAGGACAGGAAGAGAGGAATATGTGAAGGCACATCTACTCAAATTCTTCAGTCGAGAACTTGAGGAAGATGAGGTGATGGCCTTCATTCCCATGCGTCGGATGATCGACCGCCGTAAGGGAAAGAAGATCATGACTGACCATCCCATTCTTCCTGGGTATTTGTTGCTTTCCAGTGAAGTTTGCCTGCAGGATTTCAGCCGAGATGTGCTCAAGCTTCCTGGTTGTTATGGATTTCTGCGGAATTTGAACAAGACTATTGAGCTTCGGGGTCCCGACTACGAGTATGCTGCCTGGATCATGCACAACAAGGGGACCATCAGGCCCTCCAAGGTGGTCTATAAGAAGGGTGAGCCGATTAAAATTATCGACGGTCCGATGCAGGACTTCATGGGTACCATCGTGAAGGTTGACTATCGTCATAGCAGGGTCATGGTTGAGTTCCAGTTCGCAGAGGTGATCAGAAGGGTGAGCATGCCAGTGGAATTTGTAGAGTCCAGCAGGTAGGCAAAGAGAGAGTTTTCTGTACGGTTCATTTACAGGGCATACGAGGCATGGTATAGTAGCGCTACCCGAGCTCCTGTGTCACAAGAATATTGTGCTACATTCTGCATGGGAGCAGAAGAAGATACAGACCAGGGGTGATGTTGCATGAGTGAAATGGTGAAGAGTCGTTATATTCGCTGGATTGGCCTGATGGCAATGGATGCACTGTTGTTGTTTCTTGCTGGGCTCCTGGCTTCTTGGGTGGTTTTCCAGACTTTACCATTTAATTTTGACTCTTATCTCTATTTTAATATCCTTGCAACAGTACTCCTTCTTTTTGCCGTTCGGTTTTACCACATCAGAATCAGTGAGAGCTCTCTGGACCTACTTAGTCGTGGATTGACTGCATTTATCCCGGTAACCATCCTCGGTGTGTTGCTTATCGGATTTTACCTTGGTTTCCAAAGTGAATGGATTCCGTTCATGGTCAGCACCGACATATTTGGATTTCTCCTGGTCATGGGCTTTCGTATTTTGTACCGGTCGGTCTTGGTATTCCGAAACAAGCAGAGCAACAATCAATATCCACGTGCAATCATTTATGGGGCAGGGGAGCTTGGGAACACGTTAGTAAGGCAGTATCAAAAAGGTAAGCTTCCCTACCACATTGTGGGGTTCGTGGATGACGAGGTCCATCTCCATGGTACCTACATGCTTGGGGTGAAGGTTTATGGGAGTGTAAAAGAGTTGCCCCAGGTTCTCCAGAACTTGAAGGCCAAGACCTTGATTATCGCTATTACCCAGATTGACCAGGAGAGAATGCTTCTGGCAGTTGATGCAGCCAAGGAAGCAGGTTGTGACATCAAGGTCATTCCTTCCCTCTTTGAGATGCAGGAGGGCCAGAAAGAGCTGGACCTCAGAAATCTTGACTATGCAGACCTTCTTGGTCGTCCCCTGATCAGCATCGACAAGGAGCCGATCAGGCAGATGGTCCGCGGGAAACGCGTTCTGGTAACGGGAGCGGGAGGAAGTATCGGCAGCGAGATCTGCCGGCAGTTGCTTACCTATGGTCCTGAGCAACTCCTCTTGCTCGATGTTGATGAGACAGAGCTCCATGACCTTTCCCTACGATTGCATAATTACCAGAAGGAGTGGAGTGACCTGGTCATTCCCATTGTCTGTGACATCAAGAACCGAAAGAAGATTGATCGTATCATGACCCAGTTCAGACCACAGTTGGTCTTCCACGCTGCAGCCTACAAGCATGTGCCGCTTCAGGAACTCTATCCAGAAGAAGCCATCACGACCAATATCAATGGTTCTTATGCTGTACTCAAGAGTGCCAAGGAGCACCAGGTTGAGAAGGTCGTGGTCATCTCCACCGACAAGGCGGTAAACCCGACCAATGTGATGGGGGCTACCAAGCGGGTGGTCGAGTTGATGGCCGGCATGCTCAACAGCAAGGAGACAGAAATTGTCTGTGTACGCTTTGGCAATGTACTGGGAAGCCGGGGAAGTATGCTTCCTCTCTTCATGGACCAGATCAAGGCAGGAGTTCCCATTACGGTCACCCATAGGGACATAATCCGCTACTTCATGGCCATTCCTGAGGCAGTAGGCTTGGTATTCAAGGCAGCCAGCATGGCAAAAGGTGGAGAGGTGATGGTCTTGGATATGGGTCAGCCGGTCAAGATCTATGACTTCGCAGAGAAGTTGGTGAAGTACTATGGGGATAGCAGAAGCCAAGTCATTGTCACCGGGCTTAGACCGGGTGAGAAGCTCTATGAGGAACTTCTTGCCAACAAGGACACCACCATTGCTACCGAGGAGAAGCTGGTGTTCAAAGCAAAGGTGAACAACCACACCATCAGTGAGCTGTCTTTCCTCAATCACTATCTTACTGCCTTTGAGAAAAGTACTCCCGAAGAGATGCTGAAGATGCTTCATGAACTGGTTCCGGAGTTCAAGGGCCCAAAGATGTAGGGTGTTAGGCCAAGTATGAATGAAAAAGATTTTGCATTGTTGGTAGAGAGTATACAAGAAGGTGGGAAAATTCTGAGAAAGGAAAAGAAACCTGCTCGAACCTTTATATTCTCACCCCCAGATATAAGAAATATTCGTAAAAACGCTAAGGCGACACAGGTTGAATTTGCTTCAATGATTGGTGTCAGTGTAGCTAGATTAAGGAATTGGGAACAGGGTAGGAAAACTCCAGAGGGCGCCCGCTTTGGCCCTTTTGAAAGTGGCATCTGTGGATCCTCAATACATCAAGAACATTTTGAACCAGTGAAAAGTATCTCAAGAACTACATAATTCAGTTCATTTTCCATGGTCAGCTACCAGACAGAAATACAGGATTGTAGTAATATTTCTGTATGAAAACACCTATTCGTTCCTTGGTTGTCCTGTTTGTTCTGCTGGCCTCTCTCTCTGCCCCTCTGTTTGCAGTGGGAAGTGAGTATTCCCAGGCCTTGGGTGTCCAAGGTGGACGTTTGGCTGGGGTTGGTATCAGCTACCAGAAGTGGTTGGATGACTTTGGCTACCAGGTGGCGGGTGGTTTGCTCTACCACCCCCAGATGGAATATGGCGACGATGAGCTGGTCTACAACATTGGGTTTGAGTTGCAATTTCCCTTGGTGTACCACGAGGCAAACTCCTGGCTTGCTGGAACACTCTACCTGGTGGGTGGAGTACACCACCAAGGATACAAGGAAGCGGAGCTTGTCTCCTTTGACCCTGATGTATATCGCTCTGGGCCTCTTACCCTCAACATAGGCATTGGAGGAGGAGTAGGGGTGGAATCCATCTTCTTCAAACATTTTGCCATCAGCACAGAGTTTGTCTATGTGGGGATGTATGAGATCACCTCTTCCACGTTTGTGGTAGATATGTATCCTCAGGTAAGTCTCAGATATCGGTTCTAGTGCCAAGCATTCTTGCCTCTCATCTGCAAGAAAGCCGTACCATACTCGCAGCAAAGATGATACACTGGCCTACATGGAGAAGATTGTAGGAAGAGCTGATGTAGCAAAGGCAGCAGGGGTAGCGGAGTCCACGGTCTCCCGTGCACTCAACGATTCCCCCCTTATCAGCGACAAGATCAAGAAGAAGGTACGTTTGGCCGCAGAACAGCTGGGCTATGTGCCCTCACGTACTGCTACGCTCTTTGCAAGCAATAGAAGCTTTGCCATTGGCTTTGTTGTTCCCTACTACAAGAAGATTTTACCCTTCACCCGTTCTTACTTTCCTGCATTGCTGGATGGGTTGTTGCTTGGAGCACTGCAGTACAACTACAATGTTGGCATCGTCTTTGAGAACTATCTGGGCAAGTACCGTAGTTACCGGGACCTCATTACCAGCCATAGCTATGATGGTTTGATCTTCGCTATCACCAAGGACCAGTTTCCTGAGATTGACCCTCTCATCGAGCACGACCTTCCCTTTGTACTGGTGAACAACTACCAAGAGGGTGCCGCAAGTATCTATGCACGTCCTGATGAGGGAATGAGGAAGGCCTTTGCCCATGCCCATGAGCTCGGACACCACCACATCGGGTATGTGACCGGAGACCTTCAGTTCAAGAATGGTAAGGATAGGCTCCAAGCATTTGAAGAACTTGCCTCCCACTACCACCTACAGACAACCATTGTTGAAGGAAACTTCTCCAGAAACTCAGGCTTCAATGCCTTTAGGCAGTTCGGGAGAAAGGAGTCATTGGTTATGACTGCCAGTGACCGGCAGGCCTTCGGCTTCCTGCAGGCCTGTAGTGAGCACTCCAAGAAGGTTCCTCAGGACATCTCCCTCATTGGATATGACAACTTCCAGCCGGCGGGTACCAGTACCCCTCCCTTGACTACTGTCGACCATCCGATCATGCAGATGGGAGCTGAAGCAGTACAGATGTTGGTCAACATGATCGAGCACGGGAAAGCAGCAGAACAAAGATGGGCAGAGACCGGATTTGTGGTTCGAAAGTCCACCCGACCCCTGGGAGAATGAATGATGAAACTTGTCATAGTGGGATGTGGAGGAATGGGGACGTACCAAGCCCAGAAATTTCGGGCCCTCGGAGCCCAGATTGTAGGCGCGATCGATCACAACGAGGAGCACCTGGGGCGTTTCTGTGAAACCTTTGAAGTGGAAGAGAGCTACAGCAATCTGGATATGATCTCCTCCTTCTCTCTTAGGGCTGATGCCCTGAGTTGCTGTCTCCCTGACTGTTTTCACGTTTTCTGCTGTGAGGCAGCGGTGAGAGCAAATCTGGCAGTGTTCTGCGAAAAACCGCTCACCTCAACCCAAGAAGAGGCTGATTTGTTGGCAAGGCTCCCAAAAAAACACCCATTCATGGTGAATTTTTCAAAACGACATATCCCTGCACTCTCTGCAGTCCAGGGAGTCCTTTCTCGTGGTGTGCTTGGGAAAATCGAGCATATTCAGATTTCCTACCTGCAAAGCTGGTATAAGAGCCATATCTGGGGAGACCCAGAGGAGGTCTCTCGCTGGAAATGGAGATTGCTGCCTGCCTATAATCTGGGTGGTTGTCTCTCTGACCTCGGTAGCCACCTGATTGATATCCTCTTTCTTCTTTTTGGAACAGTCCGCTATGAAAAAAAGACTCATGAGGTCACCACACCAGCCTTGGTTGAATATGGGGCTTTGTTGCGTGTAGGGAACAACATCCCTTGCACGCTGCACTGTTCCTACCAAGATCCAGAGTGGGATGACTCCTTGCAACTGACCATACAGGGTAGTGAAGCTACTCTCACTATGAATACCTCACTCGATAGGAAGCAGGTGATTCTTACCACGAAGGACGGTATTTCTACAAAGGTGGAAGGAATACCGTCTGTTTCCACCTATCAGAGGTTCTTCAACGCTGTCAGGAGCATGACAACTGTAACCCCTGCGTTTGAAGATGGGTATAGGGTACAACAACTCTTGGAGGTAATGCGATGAGGAACATACAGCTTGGAGCACTACTCTATGCCAAAGAGGTAACCTACGAGAACCTTGAGAAGTTGAATGGTATGGGGTTTGAAACCCTCAGCATCTGCTTCTGGGAAACCCTAGGGGAAACCGATTTTGCCAGTCTTGCACGTTGTGTAGGGGAAGCAGGGCTACCTGTTACTGCTCTTTCCCTCTGGGGCAACCCGCTTGCAAATGAAGAGGTACGCCAGGGATTAACAACCCTCATTGATCAAGCTTATCGGTTCGGGAATCCGTTTGTAACGGGCTTTGCCGGGCGTGTCCCTGCTGGGAGCGTTGATGCATCGTTGCCCAAGTTCAAGGAAGTGTTCAGCGAATTGCTGGAACAGATTTATCGCCATAATTGCAGGGGATTGCTCTTGGAGAACTGCAGGATGGGAGATCTCTGGAAACGGGGTGCCTGGAATATTGCAATCAATGATGCGGCGTGGTCTCTAATCTTCAATACCCTTGATGATCCCCTCCTTGGACTTGAGTGGGAGCCATGTCACCAGGTGGAGGCATTGGTCGAACCACTTGCTCAACTGACACGTTGGAAAGCAAAGGTGCTACATGTACATGGCAAGGATGCTCATGTGGATGCTACCTTGCTCAGTGAGATCGGCCTGTATGCTCCCAATAAGGCCATCAAGCCTACGCTGCCTGGTTTTGGCGATACCGACTGGAGGTCCTTGATGCAGATTCTCCATGAGGGAGGCTACCAGGGTAGCATCGACATAGAGGCTGGAGGACCCTCCTTTTTTGCCAATTTTGAGGAGACAGTAGCTTCTCTCGCCTATCTCAAGAAGTGTCGCAGGAGCTTGTAATAGTCGGTATTGTCCCTTGCAAAACTCAGAATACATGGTACGATTATCACGTGCGAAACAAATACGTGCGATGCTTCTAGGGATGTTATGCACGCACGTGCATAGGAGGAAAATATGGAACAAATTGCCTATGGAATGATTGGAGGTGGAAAAGGAGCCTTTATAGGGGATGTGCATCGAAAAGCCATTCGTCTTGATAATCTTGCCGTCTTGAAAGCCGGCTGTTTTTCACGGGACGCGGAGAAATCGAAAGCTTTTGGAACAGAACTCGGTATTGAGGGCGATCGCCTCTATACTGATTACCACGAGATGGCAGAGAAGGAAGCAAGCAGGGAAGACGGTATTGCCTTTGCTGTTTGCGTTACTCCCAACGCTTCCCACTATGACATATGCAAGGCGTTCCTTTCCAAGGGAATTCATGTGGTGTGTGACAAACCCTTGACGTGGACTGTTGAGCAGAGTGAGGAGCTGATGAGGATCAGCAAGGAGAAGAACCTGCTTTTTGGTGTCACCTACTCCTATACCGGATACCCTGTAGTGAAGCAGATGCGCAAGATGATTCAGGATGGCAAGCTGGGAAAGATCCGATTTGTAAACGCCGAGTACCCGCAGGATTGGCTGGCTGGTCCAGTTGATGAACATAGCTCCATTGCTCCCTGGAGAATGGATCCCAAGGTAGCAGGGGCAACAAACTGTCTTGGTGATATCGGCAGCCATATCGAGAACTTGGTTGCAACGGTTACCGGGAAGAAGATCAAGAAGGTCTGTGCACGTCTTGACAGTTTGGTTGAGGGCAGGACGCTGGATGACAATGCCTCGGTGATGGTTGAGTATGAGGGAGGAGGCAAGGGACTCTACTGGTCAAGCCAGATTGCCTTCGGGTATGACAATGCACTGCGTATCCGCATCTTTGGTGAGAAAGGGAGCCTGGAGTGGCTCCAGGAGGATCCAGATTACTTCTACTTTACCCCGTGTGACGGACCGAAACAGAAGTGGAGCCGTGGGCGAGACCAATTTGATGAGAGCGCCCAGCAATACTCACGTGTGCCTGCAGGACACCCCGAGGGGCTCTATGAGGCATTCGCAAATATCTATAAACCCTTCATTCAGGCACTCTCAAAGCAACTCCGTGGAGAGAAGCTGGATGAGATTGATCTTGACTTCCCCACAGTCGAGGCTGGCCTCGAGGGTGTGAAATTCATCAATCGGTGCCTGGAGAGCAGCGAGCAAGGCTCTGTTTGGGTCGACCTATAAGAAATCATAAAAAGGAGCAAATCCATGGCTAGAATGGTTACAATCTTTACAGGACAGTGGGCAGATCTTCCCTTTGAGAAGATGTGTGAGACCGTAAGTGAAATGGGATATGACGGGGTTGAGATTGCCTGTTGGGGTGATCATATGAACGTGGAGAAAGCTGCAAAGGATCCCTCCTATGTAGCTGACAAGAAAGCAATCCTAAAGAAATATAACCTTGGTTGCTATGCCCTGGGAAACCACCTTGCCGGGCAGTGCGTCGGAGATGCCTTTGGCGATCCCCGTCTTGCCGGTTTTGCCCCCAAGAGCCTCAAGGGTGATGACAAGGCAATCCGTCAGTGGGGAATCGACCAGATGAAGTACACCGCCCAGGCAGCAAAGAACATGGGTTGCTCGGTGGTTACCGGTTTCATGGGTAGCCCGATCTGGAAGTATTTCTACTCATTCCCTGCCAACAGTGAGCAGTTGATCGAGGATGGCTACCAGGAGATCTACGACCTCTGGACTCCGATTCTTGATGAGTTCGACAAACAGAGTGTGAAGTTTGCACTCGAGGTACACCCCTCTGAGATCGCATACGACTATTACAGCACCCAGCGTCTCCTGGAGAAGTTTAAGAAGAGAGAAGCCCTTGGGATCAACTTCGACCCAAGCCACCTGCAGTGGCAAGGGCTCAATCCCGCACTTTTCTTCCGTGACTTTGCTCCCAAAATCTACCATGTGCATATCAAGGACAGCTTGGTGAAGCTGGATGGAAGGAGCGGTATTCTTGGTTCCCACCTTGCCTTCGGCGATTTGAGAAGAGGGTGGAACTTCGTGTCCCCAGGTCATGGGGATGTCGACTTTGACATGATCATCCGCGAGGCGAATGCAGCCGGATACCGCGGCCCCTTGTCAGTTGAATGGGAAGACAATGGCATGGATCGGTTGTTTGGTGCGAGAGAAGCACTTAACCTGGTAAGAAGCGTTGATTTCGATCCCTCGAATGTTGATTTCGATGGAGCAATGGAGAATTGATGGACGAACCTAAGATCCTTCTCAGCTTGGAAAGCATAGTCAAGGAATTCTCATCCGTCCGTGTGCTCGACCGGGTCTCCTTCAATATTCGAGAGGGGGAGATCATGGGGCTCATCGGGGAGAATGGTGCTGGTAAATCGACATTGATGAAGATTCTCAGTGGGATTTACCAGAAGACCGAGGGAACCATCCGCATGGATGGTCAACTCACCAATATCCCCGACTACATTACGGCAAAACGACTGGGGATCGGCATCGTTCCCCAGGAGTTCAACCTGATCAACTATCTGACGGTGTTTGAGAATATATTTCTTGGAAACGAGATTCATAAGGGACTCCTCCTGGACAAGTCCAAGATGAGAGAGCAAGCCAAGGCGCAACTTGAAATCTTGAAGATGCCGCTCGACGTGAATAAGTACATCAGTGAGCTCTCGGTGGCTGAAAAGCAAATGGTTGAGATAGCGAAGGCCATGATTCTCGATACAAGGGTTCTGATCTTTGATGAGCCGACCACCACCCTTACCCCGGTAGAGGTTAGGACCCTGTTCTCCTTGATGCGAAAGCTCAAGGAGAAGAAGGTCACCATGCTCTTTGTAAGCCATAAGCTGCAGGAGGTCATGAATATCTGTGACCGGGTTACCGTGCTCAGGGACGGGAAACTTGTGAGTGTGGATGAAGTGGCCAATCTCGATGCAAATATCCTTGCGAAGAAGATGGTTGGAAGAGACTTCAGTCAGGTGTTTCCTCCAAAAAAAGACAGGAGGGCGGAAGAGTATGTGCTTGAGGTGGAGAACCTCAGTAGCGGTAACATGGTGAAAGATGTCTCGTTTTCCCTGCATCGGGGAGAGATCCTGGGCTTTGCCGGTCTTGTTGGCTCCGGGCGTACCGAAACGATGGAGGCGGTGATGGGGCTCAGAAAATTGGAGTCTGGAGAGATTCGTATCAAGGGTAAGCCGGTGAGAATACGAAATGCCAAGGATGCTGTCTCCCATGGACTTGGGTACATCAGCGAGGACAGGCAGGGCAAGGGTATCGTCATGAACTATGACATTATCAAGAACATCAGCTTGATCTCCCTGAAGGATAAGTATATGAAGGGGTTCCTGATTGATAAGAAGGCCGAAACAGCAGCAAGTGACCATTATATCGATGAGTTCAACATTGTGGCCGCTTCAGCCAAGTCGGAGCTACGGTTCTTCAGCGGGGGAAACCAACAGAAAGTATATCTTGCACGTTGGATGGATACCGACCCTGAGATTCTCATCCTTGATGAGCCGACCAGGGGAATCGATATCAATGCGAAGCGGGAAATCTATGAGTTTATCCACCGCCTTTCCGAGGCGAGGATCAGTTGCATCATCATCTCCTCTGAGATGGAGGAGATTATTGGCATGTGCAACCGAGCCTACGTCATGCGGGAAGGAAAGATAGCCAGCTGCTTGAATGAGGATCAGATTACTGAGGAAAACATAGTCTTCAATGCGACAGGAATCAAGAAAGGTGTAGAAAAAGATGGGTGAGAATAAACTGCTGTCATCTGTGAAAAAGTTCAAGTTCAAGGACCACTCCCTGGGGATGGCGTTCCTTATCCTTGTGGTGATCGCCACCATTCTCGGGTGGCCCAATTTCCTGAAGATCAGGAACCTGACGAACATTCTTAGGCAAATCTCCTATACAGGGATCATTGGCTTGGGGATGACGCTGGTCATCATCAGTGGGGGTATTGATCTCTCGGTAGGTTCCATGACCGCCTTTGTAGGGGGAATTGCAATCTATTTTCTCAATCTCTTTGGTCCTGAGTCAATCTGGGGTATAGTCCTGACCTTTCTCTTTGCCTTGGTGCTAGGATCGCTCTGCGGAGCACTCAACGGTTTGTTGGTGGCCAAGTTCAAGATGGCACCGTTCATCGTTACCCTCGGTACCATGTCGATTTTCCGCTCTCTGATCCAGTATATCTCCAATGCAGGTACCATCCTCTCGGAGAATATGGACTATGGGAAGCTCGGTAGCGGTATCTTTCTTGGCCTTCCTATTCCTGTTTGGTGCTTCCTTATCGTGGGAATCTTGCTACATATCATACTGAACCATACGAGCTTTGGCCGGTATCTCTGTGCAACAGGAAGCAATGAACAGGTAGCGAAGTATTCAGCGATCAATATAACCATTGTGAAGTGGCTCCCCTATATCATTACGGGATTTACGGTAGGTATGACCGCTGTGATGTGGTCAAGCAGGCTCAATTGCATCAACCCCAGTGACGGTGCGGGCTATGAGATGGACGCAATCGCAGCTGTAGTCATAGGGGGAACCCTGATGAGCGGCGGAAAGGGAAGCATTATCGGCACCATGATGGGTGCGGTGATGCTTGGAATCATCAACAACATGCTTGTCATGGGAGGAATCAGTGCCTTCCTGCAGCAGGCAGTGAAAGGGTTTGTCATTATTGTTGCGGTACTCTTGCAGTACAACAACGGTAACAAATAAAGGTTCAATCAAGGAGGATTGGAAATGAGAAGAGTTTTGATTATCGCTCTCTGTATGGTCTTTGCCACCGGTATGGTCTTCGCCCAGGGTGTTTCTGAGGGCGCTGCTGGTGTTCCCAAGATCGGTATTGCGGTTCCCTCTCCTGACCACGGCTGGACTGGAGGTATCGGCTGGTGGGCAGACAAGGCTGTCGAGGAACTGAAGGAGCAGTATCCTGGAAAGTATGAGTTCAAGGTATTGCATGCTGATGGGTATGCAAAGCAGATTTCCGATGTCGAAGACCTCATGGTCTGGGGCATGGACTATCTGGTTATCCTTCCTCATGAATCAGCTCCCCTTACCCCTGTGGTTAAGGAAGCTCACACCTCTGGCGTAAAGTGTATCGTTGTCGACCGTGGTCTGACCGATACATCCTTCGGCTACATCAACCTCGCTGGTAACAACTCTGAGATGGGAAAGGTCTCCGGTATCTTCGTGAGAGATTACATGAAGAAAAACGGCCTGACCAAGTATGTTGCCATGGGTGGTATGCCTGTTGTTATCGATGGCGAGAGAATGAATGCATTCTTCGACGAGATGCAGAAGGAGAAATCCTTGGTCAATCTCGCCGGTGGAAGAAACTATGACTTCGCTGACTGGTCGACCCAGAAGGGCCTGGAGCTGATGGAGAACTACATCCAGAAGTATCCTGAGATCCATGCTGTATTCTGCCAGGATGATGATGTCATGACTGGAGTCCTTCAGGCTATCAAGGAGAGTGGCCGAAAGGATATCAAGCTGGTCTTTGGTGGTGCAGGCTCCAAGGCAGCGTACGAGATGATCATGAACGATGATCCGTTGGTAAAGGCAACAGCCACCTACCACCCGTCAATGGTCTATGATGCCATCATGTACTGTCTGGATGTTGCAGAAGGCAGAAAGTCTGATGCGTTCCATACCGCTTCTAAGCCAACTTCTGTAGTGATCCCCTCTGTCTTGGTTGACAAGAGCAATGTGATGGATCACTACGACCCAGATTCTGTATTCTAAAAAGAGCATTTCTATCATTGGGAGGGTCACCACATGCTGGTGATCCTCTTTTAGGTGCATGGTCCCTCTACCCGGTGCTAGTTCTGGTTAGTCAACCAAGAACAGGTCTTCCAGTGCAACAAGCGTAACGCCCTCTCTCTGGGCGTTGGCTTTTACTGCTTCGGTGAAGCCCGATTTGCTAAATAGGTAGTAGTAACGGTTTTCAATGTGGAGGAATAGTTCCGCCGAGCGGAGAAAGTCTTTATATTCATCCATTCCAAATAGTTTGTTACGATATTTACATTCGCATAATATTGCTGATCGCTTGTGAGCGTCAAACGCAAGGATATCTATGTCATCTTCCTTTTTTGTGTTTGGATTACCGCCCCACCACCTTCCCATGGTGTGGGGGACAAAGGGTAGTTTTCTTTGCTTTGCGAGTATGGTGAGGTATTGCATGCAAATATTTTCGAAAACGCTACCCATATAGTGGGAAAGATGTTCAAATATTTCCTGTGCGGCTTCCTCATCACCCAATAGCTCATAGTAGCTCTTGTTTGAAAAGATGAAGTGATACCAGAACAGAAAGAAATTATCGCTAATTTGATAGATGCTCTTTTTGCTGGAGTCTTTCTCACCGCTTGGAGTTACCTTATCAACCAATCGCATGTTCTTTAAGGTTCTGATGTACTTGGAACATTTGGTTTGTTCCTCGTGGATTTTCTGGGCAATTTCATTAAGTCTACTTGCACCTGTAGCGATAGCCTCAAAGATGCTGTTATATATTCTAGGTTCTCTCAGTTCCATTTTTAGGAGATTCTGGGTTTCTTCCTTAAGGAATGATCCTGTTCGAAGAATGTTTTTCTCAATATTCTTAGTAATGGTTTTCTTGTCATTGAAAGCAGCAAGATAACAGGGGACGCCTCCGAGAATGCCGTAACACAGGAGTTTTTCCTCTATGGAGTAGTTAGGGAAGAAACGAGCACTCTCTATATAATTAAAACATTGTAGTTCCAAGCTACTGGTAGCCCTTCCGTAGAGAGGGCTTTTTGCACCCATGACTTCAGTTTCCATGAAGTTAATACTTGAACCACATAGTATTAGAAAAATATTCTTATGCTTCCATTTCTTATCAATTGCATGTTGAAGAATGGATTTGATTGAGGGGTTTTCTTCAGCAATATAAGGGAATTCATCAATAATCAGGGTAACTCGTTCCTCAGATGCTTGATCAAATACATAGGAGAATGCTGCATTCCAATCTTCGAACGCCCCATAGGATGATCCAGAAAAATGGAGTTGTAGTGTCTTTGAGAAGTCTGAGAGGTTCAGCCTGTCATTTTTGGCTTGTGCAGAATAGAATATCACATTTCTTTTCTTGCTAAATTCATTCAAGAGCGAGGTTTTTCCAACACGTCGTCTGCCATAGAGAACTAGATACTCGAAGGTTCCGGAAGCATGCAGTTCTTCAAGCAATCCTAACTCTTTCTCCCTTCCTATAAACATAGTGGTGCTCTCCTGCTTATATAATATACTTATGAGTATTATACTCGTAATTCCCTAAAATGCAAATAGGCATATCTGTAGCATGGTGAACAAAATACTGTATTCAATCTGCCAATGGTATCCACAGTTTTTTCATGATGCAAAAGTCTCCGGTGGAATAGCGCAAAAGATACTAACGTATTAAAATATAGAGAGATATTGTCTGGTTTGACTGAAGGTGTGTTTGTACATTTGTTGGTATGTAAACCATGTTTCCAGAAGGTCAGAAATATACCATATAGGGTGGCAAACGGATCATTCCTGGCACCCACTTCGTAAGGTTATGTATTCTTTATCCCAGACTTTATAGATTCCCAACTCATACAGTGTCATCTCATCTTCAAATAAGCAATACATCTCTTCAAGTGCAATACGGTCAATTTGGAACAATGCTTCAAATTTATGGTGTATTGTGTCTTTAACTGTTTCATCTGATTCCAGTGATAAGCCTGATAATAGAATGATGATCTTAAGCTTATACATTTCAGTAGGTGCAATTTCTTCTTCAGGGTCTAGTAAGAAGAAGAGTCTCTTAATACATGGAAACTCGTTATTGAGGTGTGTCAATTTCTGGTCGATATTTCGCTTAGTCTTAAGAATCTTGTTGAATGTATCGGGGAACGCGGGGCGTGTATACTTTTTGGAGTACCAATCCAGAATAATATCCATCTGATCTCTTGGTATTGATGGGTTTTGTATTTCCAACCGGATATCTGCTAATCGACTTCTCTCAATTGTAAGTCTTCTGTTTATATCAAACTCTAGAATGATTCCGGTGGGCATTCTTTGATGTAGTTTCCTTGGGTTTTTCCCAAAAGCGAAATTTGACTCTATGGATTCAATCTTCTTTGCGCAAAAGAATTCAGCAAACGGTTCCTTGTCTAGACTTGGATTGATGAGGTCGCAGTCTTGGGAATATAGAACCAATACGTCTGAATCTTTGATATATGAAAAGAACTCAGAGGAGGAAAGCAGTTGGTCTTTAAGATCATTCTCAATCATGACGCCTTGTTTCCAATTATTGTCTTGAATTCTGTTAAGGTTCTGCTCACTCATCCAATGAAATACCGTGGTCTAGAAGCGCAACTTACTAAGATTATAATCTAAGGTTGCTTCATTTGGCTTCCTGTCTTTTGCGAGTCTGGCTAATCTGTCATGGGTGTTTTTTGATCGCCGGATCAGAATTGCTAAGATATCAGATAAATTTTCATAATCCTTACTAATATCTGTGCTTGTTAAGAATATGTCTAATAATGATTTATTATACTTCTGGATATTCTGATACAGGTATGTTCGGGAAATCGGAATGCTCGTATCAGGTAGGGTGCCTATTAATTTGTAGATACTACTGATCTTGTATGCTTTCTCTCCTGTTGGGGTTGTTTTTCCGCTTAACCAGTCATAGATACTCACTCTTGATACAGAAAAGATTCGCGCCCATTCAGATTTATTGAAGGAGAAGAAACGGCTGATCTGTGCAAATTGCTCTTGATAGTCTTTAGTTTCAATAGACTCAAGTCCAGAGCAATTTTCATTTTCAATGGTATTCTCGAAAATGAAACTATTTGAGATACAGAACCTTGGGAAATGAGAATTACCCGCATACCATCTAATAATCTCGTTACTATACGTACTGGTTGTAATAATCGAATTGGTTATTTGGATTTGGTCGTAACCTGTTGAGGAAACCTGTTTTTGCGTATATCTCCCATATTCAGCAACAGAGGATTGCCAGCGATCGAGCAGAGTATTTGGATACATTTCTTTATAAGCTACAATTACTTCCATACTATTTTTGCCTTTTCTGAAATTACACTAGTAAAGAATACCTCTTCTATGGTTGCATGCAATTCCCCAAAGATGGAGTCCAATTGTTCAATGACCTCATGCTTTTTTGCTGCTTTCAGGAGAATGTAGTGATCAATATCAACAAAGGTGACGAGGTTTATATCCTTAAAAGCCTCCGGGGCTCCCAATGGGAATTTGATGATATCCTGGGGATATTTATATCCATTGAGGTTTTGCATAATCCTCAATTGGAAATTGCTCAACATTTTTATAGACTCTATTTGAACACCACGTTGTGTTGAGTAAGCAAATAAGGCATTGTCACTCCATGATACCGATTCTGGAAATTGCATTCCATGAAAATGCTCATGTAATACTTCTTTCCAAGAAAGGTTCTCTTTTTCTGGAATTGCATTAATATACCTTAGACCAAGACGAGTGATGGCTGAGATATCAACAATGGAATCTAAACTGTTCACCGCCTCGATAAATTTTCCAATAAATGCCTGGTAATCATACCCACTGCAGTCAGTGATTTGGTAGGTGATGGTATCCTTGTCGATGAGAATATTCTCAGAATAATCATTGGATGAAAAAACCCATTGCTCTAACTTCTCTGTTTTAATTTCGCCATGTGGGCCTGTTTGAAAGTTCTCACCTTGTAGCACATCAAATAGAGGAAAATCTTTTCTCCTCAACAGATCTTGTACTTTTGGGATATATTCTGCAATTTGCATAATTGGTGAGAACTTTAGTTGGATGAGCACGGCGGTAAGTGGGCCATTCGATAACGTCATTTTCGTGCTGTTCATACCTAGCCTCCAACCACACTTTACACCATACTTTACACATATGCAAGGCATACTAGCAAAGAAATGTTGGACTTGAACTGCTAGTTATGTATTTCTATCTTTATATAAGTAAATAACTTGATATTGATTTTCCTTATCTCTCCAACTCCCTTGCCAGCAGGCACGCTCCGTCGAGGGCCGTTCCTCTGCGTTCAATGATGACAAGGTGTTCCAATCGCTCAGCGAGAAAGGTTTCGAACAGTGGACGTACGATTGGGTCGTGTTCCAAAACACCGCCCGCTACCACCAGTTCATTGTTTCTGATCTCAGGATTCTGTACCGCCTCGATTAAGGTGGCCAACTCCCTTGCAGCTTGTTCGAGAATTGCAAGCGCCAAGGGGTCTTCCTGTATCGCAAAGGTGGTCACGATCGGGGCGAGGGAGGCAATGTCAGCCTTGCTTGCCTGGTGGTGTACATAGGAGACCAGCTCCTCGCTCTTCTGCAGGGCACAGGCTTCCAGGAGACTTCCCAGCATACTGGTGGGAAGGTCTCTCCTCTCGAGAGAGCGGAGGGACCGCTCCAATGCCTGGTGAGCGATCCAGTAGGCAGAGCCCTCATCCCCGAGGAGGTATCCATAGCCACCTGAGCGCATGGTCTTTCCTTCCTTCGTCCTGCTCAGGGCAATACTGCCTGTCCCGCTGATCAATGCATACCCTTCAGGGCCACCAAGCCCACCGGCCAGGAGAATCTCCCCATCGCTGCAGAGCATAACAGGGACGGAGGGGAGCAGCGTCTCGAGGATGCTGGAAAAAGTGTTTTTCTCGCTCTCCCTTCCCAGTCCTGCCGAGCCGATGCATCCTGCCTTGAATGGGAAAAACTCCTTAACCTGGTCAAAGAGCTCGTGTAAGTGCAGTGCAGCTTCTTCGGGTTTTCCTGTGTAGAGGTTGGTCGGTCCACCGGTTACCAAGCGTACCCGAATCCCCTCTGCATCCTGGACGGCAAGACGTGAGCGTGTTGCCCCTCCATCAATACCAAAGGTATAGCCTTCTCTCAATGTACCACTCCTCTGCTGTCCAGTGCCCGGTTCAGACTCCCCTCGCTCTTCTCAAGCAAGTTCTTGGCTTCCTCTGCATTGAGTGAGAGCATATGCATGAGGATGGCGACTCGGATGCTGCCGTTGCTCGCCTCATAGAGTGTTTCCGCTTCCTCCCTGCTGCAGGCAGTCACCTCACTGATCAGGCGCTTGGCTCGGTCAACCAGCTTTGAGTTCAGGGGAAGCAGGTCGACCATCAGGTTATTATACACCTTTCCGATTCTAATCATCGCCGTGGTGGTGATCATATTCAGCACCAGTTTCTGGGCTGTTCCCGATTTCATCCTCGTTGAGCCGGTGATGATCTCAGCATCGACTGCTATGTAGATCTTGTGGTCTGCATGGTCGAACACCGCTGAGTGCTCGTTGCAGCTGATCGCTCCAACCTTTGCCCCCAGCTTCTGTGCCCATGCCATCGCCCCGATGACATACGGTGCCTGGCCGCTTGCCGTTATACCTACCAGGACATCATCCTTGGTGAATGCTCTTCTCTTTAACTCCTCAATACCTGCCTCTGGATCATCCTCAGCCGACTCAATGGCAGTGGTGAGTGCTGGGAGCCCCCCTGCGATAACCCCCTGGACCATGGTGGGTTTCACCCCAAAGGTTGGAGGACACTCAGAGGCATCAAGCACCCCGAGCCTTCCTGAAGTCCCAGCACCGATGTAGAAGAGCCTTCCTCCCTTCTTGAAGGAGATAACGACATCGTCCACCAGGGAAGCAATCTCAGGCAGTCTCTGGGCAACAGCGAGGGGGACCTTCTGGTCCTCCTTGTTGATGATGGTGAGTATCTCAAGCGTGCTCTTGGTATCGATTCGGTAGGATGCTGGGTTTCTCATCTCTGTGGTAGGTAGATTGGTATGGGACATGGATTCTCCTATTTGACCGCACCTGCGGTCATTCCCTTGATGAAGTACTTGGACATGAACAAGTACAGGACCAACATGGGCAGTATTGCTATGGATAGGCCGGTAAAGAGTAGGCTCCAGTTGGTGCTGTGCTGGCCAAAGAATGTCGAAAGTCCAACAGGCAAGGTCTTTACCTTGTCCGACTGCAGGAACACCAAGGGGAAGAAGAAGTCGTTCCAGATCGGTACTGCATTGTAGATGGTTACCAGGGCGATAGCCGGGGCAACCATCGGCATTACCACACGCCGGTAGATGGCGAAGTCATTGCATCCATCAATCTTGGCAGCATACTCAAGTTCCAAGGGTATCCCCTTCATGAACCCAGCCAGGATGAAGACTGTGGAAGGCAGTCCCATCGCCATGAAGATCAGGATGACCGAAAGGGGTTTGTTGATAAGACCCAAGGTCTTGATCAAGAGGAAGAGGGGGATGATGGCTGCCTTCAAGGGCAGCATGATCCCACTCAGGAAGAGCATATAGACCAGGGTATTGAGTCGGTAGGTGTACCGGCTTATGCCGTAGGAGGCCATGGAGCCGAAGAGGAGTACCAAGGCCATGGAAATGGTGGTCACCAACAGGCTGTTGGCGAAGTACCGGGAAAAACCCTTGTCGATCCACACCGTCTTATAGGTGGAGAAGCTAAACTCCTCAGGAAGTGAGAACGGGGTGGTGAGGATGGCACGGTTGTCCTTGAATGAGGAGAGCACCATGTTTATCAGGGGATAGAGGATAAGCAGCACATAGAGCAACATCACAAAGATGGCTAGGGAGATGAAGAGCTTCTTTCCTGTGGAGGCACCACGGTAGCGGAAGTCGGTGATCATAACTGTACCTCCCGTTTTCTGGTTACAAAGATGGAGAGGAGTGAGACCGTGAAGGTCAGCATGTAGATGACCAGCCCAATCGCCGAGCCGATCCCAATCTCCGGACTTCCTGCATCGATCGAGCCAAAGGCCGTTCGGTAGAACAGCGTTCCGATGGTGTCAGTGGAGTAGTTCGGTGCTCCGTCCAAACCGGTCATTGTATAGATCTGTTCGAATACATTGAGACTCCCGATAATGGTCAGTACCGTGATAATCGTGATGGAGGGGATGATCAGGGGGAAGATAATCTTCCAGAAGAGCTTCCACTCTCCCGTTCCTTCCAGGTATGCCGCTTCCATGCACTCCTGGGGGACATTGTCGATGGCAGCAAGGAAGACAAGGGAGGGGAATCCGACCCACCTCCAGATATTCACCATGATGATCGAAGGTGTTGCCAGATGCTCAAGTCCCAGCCAGGGGCGTTGGAGTGAGGCAAGACCTGCCAGTTCCAGAAAGCTGTTCACCAAGCCGGAGGGCTTGAGGTACATACCCCAGAGGAATCCCACCGCTACGATGGAGAAAAGGACAGGAATGAAGAATACCCGTTTGAAGAACTGGGCACCGGGAAGATTCCGGCTCAAGAGGTAGCCGAACATAAGGCCCAGGGTATTCTGGATGAGGGTGGTGGAGAGGAACCAGGTAAGGTTGTTTCCCAGCGCGTTGAAAAAGCGTTCCTGGTAGGGAAAGGTGGTAAGCAGTCGCCTGAAGTTGTCCAGTCCGACGAAGTCGAGACGAACCAACTGCTTCCAGGAGAAGAGGCTGTTGAAGAGCGACATGAAGAGGGGAAGCAGGATAAAGACGCCCACAACCAATAGTCCTGGGGTAATGAAGAAGAGAATCCAAAGTGTTTTACTACGCTGTATTTGGTGCATGGGAGTTCCTTGGTTGGGTAATGAATAAGAGAGAAAGAAGGAACTCCTACAGAGGCGGAAGCCCCTGTAGGAGAAGGAATGTGTTATTTCTGGAATGGCTCGTAGTAGGAAGCAATTCCATCCTGAACCTGCTTTGCAGCTTCACGAGGAGTGAGCGTTCCTGCCATAACGCCTTGGGCTGCTGCCTGCCAGAGGGAGCTGCCGGTTGGCTGCTGATAACGGAACCCTACGAGGAACAGGTACGGGGTAGCATGTTCCTGCAGTTCCAGAACACGTGCGATGAAGGGGTCTGAGGATGCGTCAACGCCGGGAACGGAGCTGACCATCTTCAGTTCGCTTACCATGGCTCCACCGAATTCCTTGGAGGAGAGGAACTTCAGGAACTTGACTGCTGCATCCTTGTTCTTGGAGTTTGCATTCATGGCAAAGTTCATGTCTGCATAGACTGAAACGTAGGCAGGGTCAGACTCCTTCTGGCCGGGAACCGCAAAGACACCCCAGTTCAGGTCAGGGTTCTGTGCGTTGAAGTAGGCAGCTTCATAGGAACCTGCGATCAGGTGGGGGGACATCTCGTTGAAGAAGTTCGACCTCATGTCCTCGTAGCTGATACCCATATACATGTCAGGAAGGTATTTCCCGAGTGCTTTCATCTCTTCCACCATGCGGATGAATGCTGGATCGAGGAAATTCTTCTCACCCTTGATCACTGCATTGTAGAAGTCGGTTCCACCATACCAGCCGGGGCCCATACCACCCAGCATGGTTTCCAGGCACCATCCGTCCTTGGCTCCATTGCCTAAGGGGATATAGCCGGCTTTCTTTGCTGCCTCGAAGTTGTTGATCAACTGTGCCCAGGTCTTGGGAATAGAGAGACCGAGTTCTTTATAGATGTCCTTGTTGTAGTACATGAAGACGGTCTGGCTGACAGCAGGGCTTCCGTAGATCTTGCCATCGGTGGGGCTGGTAGCACCCAGGAGGGCTGTTGCTGAATAGTTCTTCAGCTCTGGCATCCACTGCTCGAGGGGTTCGAGGAATCCACTGTCTGCAAAGGTTGCCAAGCCACCATAGGCTCTTCCTTGGAATACATCAGGTCCAGCTCCTCCGGAGAGGGAGGCTGCCAGGATGGTGTTGTATTCAGTGTTCTTGTGGGCCGTCTGGACAACATCGATGTCAGGGTTTGCTGCTTCAAAACGGGCGATCTGGCCTTCATAGAAGTCTACATCCTCTGGTCTCCAGGTCCAGAATTCCAGTACGGTTTTCTCTGTTTCTGCGGCTGCGGCTTCTTTGGTTCCTGCGCCGAAGAGCATGCCGGTGGTGACCAAGACAATGCAGAGTACCAACAGTGCGTGTTTTTTCATAAAAATCTCCTTTTGTGTTGTAAGCAAAGTAGTTGCTTTCATATCCATGTTCAGCCCGGTTTAGGCTGTTGTCAAGGAAAATCAAAAAGAATTTTCATGTATTTTATTTCATTTCTGAAAAATATTTTCACATTGCCTGGAAGTATGGTATGCTTTTCTCATGAGTGGATGTTTATATGTGATCAAGCAGGTGTTGCCTAATCTGGCACCGAGTGAACGGAAGGTTGCCCAGTTTCTCTTGGCAAATCCTATGCAGGTTGTTTCCATGGGGGTTCAGGAAGTTGCACAAAATAGCTCCAGCAGTGCCGCTGCCTGTGTGCGCTTGGCAAACCGTCTCGGCTACAAGGGGTTTACTGATCTTCGCATGGCCCTGGCCAAGGAGGTCTTCTCCTCAGAGCGTACAAATGAACAGACAACCACCGAGAAGATTACCGAGCAGACCACCACAGGGGAGCTGGTCCATATGGTGGTCTCCTCCACCTGCGAAAGTCTCTCTGGTATTGAGGAAGTGGTGGATGCCGGGGCTTTGGAAGCCTCCGTTGAGGCAATCCTAGGAGCAAGCCATGTGCTCATTGCAGGTATCGGGGCATCAGGTATTGTAGCCTATGACTTCCAACAGAAGCTTGCCCGCCTAGGGCTCCATGCAGTCTATACTGCTGACAGTGATATGCAGATCGTGGAAGCCTGTGCCCTGAGGAGTGAAGGAGTCTTGATCGCCATATCTTACTCAGGGGAGTCGAGCAGCGTGCTCAAGGTAACCAGGGAGGCAAAGAAGAATGGGGCACTCGTCATTGCTATTACCCGTATCGGGGGGAACTCCCTCTCGCGCCAAGCGGACTACACGCTCAATGTCGTGAACAGTGAGTCGCTCTTTCGGGAAGGGGCTACACTCTCCAGATTCGCCCAACTTTTGGTGGTGGACCTGATCTACACCATGATCCTTGCCAGACGCCACACAACTGTCAGTGCTCTGCTTAAACGAAGCTGGGAGGCGGTTGCCCATGTGTCGGGGTGAAGTGAGTGGATACTCTGCGTATTGTCAGTGTAGAAGGGGAAAATTACTTTGCGTACTGTAACCATATAGCGTGAAAAATACTTTGCGTATTGTCATTATTCTGGTATATTAATCTATAGAGGGTAATGCAATGGAACTAGAAAGAAAGATATATAATAAATTACTTGCATGGAAGCATACTTCGAATGGAAAGACTGCTCTATTGATTGAAGGTGCTCGTAGAACCGGTAAATCTACAATTGCCAGTAAATTTGGGAAAGAGAACTATGACTCATATGTTTTATTGGATTTTGCGATTGCATCTAAAAAGATTAAAGATAACTTCCATGAGAACCTGAATGACCTCGATACGTTCTTTCAGATTATCTCCCTCGAATATAATGTTCAGCTTTTTAAGAGAAAAACCTTGATCATCTTCGATGAAATACAAAAATTTCCAAAGGCGAGAGAAGCAATTAAATATCTGGTTGCGGATGGAAGATATGATTATTTGGAAACAGGATCTTTGATTTCAATCAAGGAAAATGTGGAAGATATTCTTATTCCTTCCGAAGAAGAGAAATTGAAAATGTATCCATTGGACTTTGAAGAGTTTTTGATGGCAGCACAGGAAACTGTCTTGTTAGGATATATCAAAGAGTGTTACGAAAAGAAAACCCCTCTTGATGAAAAATTCCATCGTAAGGCGGCAAGGTTGTTTCGTGAATACTTGCTTGTGGGAGGTATGCCACAGAGTGTTGTGGCTTATTATGAAAACGATAAGGATTTCCATAAGGCTGATAAAGCCAAACGCCAAATCTTATCCCTTTACCGGGATGATATAAAGAAAGCGGCAAGAAAATATAAATCAAAGGTTTCTGGCTTATTTGAAAACTTGCCTGGATTTCTTTCAACACATGATAAGAAAGTGGTATTGCGCAAAATCGATGGTAATAAGACCTTTGCCCAGTATGATGACCCGCTGTTCTGGCTTGGTGACTCAATGATTTGTAATATATGCTACAAATGTACAGACCCAAATGTAGGTATGTCATTGCATAAGGATACGTCATCTGTTAAATGTTATATGGGTGATACTGGTCTATTGGTTAGCTTGGCGTTTTCTGAAAACCAGATTTCCTCGATGAATCTCTATAAGCAAATTATGGATGGTAAGTTGTCCATAAATGAGGGGATGATACATGAAAATGCCATTGCACAAGCGCTTGTCGCAAAGGGTAAGGACCTCTATTTTTATACGCACTATTCCCAAGAGAAACATAGAAATGACATTGAGATTGATTTCCTTGTTTCAGATGAGGGTGATACAAGAATAAAGCTGTACCCTATAGAAGTGAAGTCTTCAAAAAACTATACAACTGTATCATATGATGCTTTTAAAGCAAAATTTGGAAAGAAGATAGGTGTATCATATGTTGTGCATCCCAAGACATTTCAGATTGTAGACGATGGCTATAGGGTCCCCTCCTATATGTTCTTTTGTCTCTTTTAGGCTACTTAGTGTCCTGCTAAACGAAAAGGTGTTAGAGTCAGTCTAAAACTTTCCACCGATAGTCAGGGAAAATGTTTCCACTACATCGCCAATTGAATCTTTTCCACTTTTTCCAACCATCGGCTTCAAACACCTAGAGATGATTCTTCAGGCGATAGCTTTTACCTTTGATATTGATAATCTCGGCATGATGAATGAGTCTGTCTGCAATGACCTGGGTAAGAGCGTCACTACCAAACACCTCTGACCACCGAGAGATTGGAAAGTTGCTTGTCACCATGAGGCTTTTCTGCTCATAGCGGGCTGCCACAAGTTTGAAGATCAGTTTCGAGGCTTCCAAATCCAGATGGTCATACCCCAACTCATCAAGCACCAACAATGATGGACGCATCAGGCTTGCCATCACCCGTATCAGCTTCCCTACCTGCTTGGCCTCGACAAATTTCATCGCCAGGTCCGACATGATGATGTAATTACCAACAAATTAGACAATTCTGGTGATAGGTGGCAATTTTTTAGTTGCCCTACGCTGGCAAGTTTTCTGTTGACTTATAGTGGTAAAAATTCAACTGACTCTTACAAAGGGGAGGCAGCCACCCATGTGTCGGGGTGAAGTGAGTGGATACTCTGCGTATTGTCGGTGTAGAAGGGGAAAATTACTTTGCGTATTGTCAGTAGATTCACGTTCAAGGGCTACTCTATTTGCTTGATAGTACTGTCTTCAGAATAGTATCCAAATTATGCTTTCTCCCTCCGCAAAGTATGATGTAATCATACTTATAGGAGATAGGATAGTGTTAAAAACACGGGAGTATGTGATCTATGAGCTGTCCTCATATGCCTCCCCGTAGGCAAAACTCACTCAGATGATAAAAAAGGGTGAGATAATTCAGATTGTCCATGGAGTGTATGCTGATAGCCTTTCTGATCCACATTTCCCTGTTGATAGTATGATCTATAGTCCGAGCTATATCTCCTTTGAAACAGCGAAGGTTTTCCTCCATCTCCCCTCAAAGAACTTCATGTTTTGAGGTTGAATGCTCCCTCTGCTTGGGCACAGGCACTACTATTCAGGCCATAGGATTTTGCTACAGCTCTCCAACTGCTTACATGGGTGAGTATCTCATCGAGCATATGTGTTGCTTCTTTTGAAGAGAGTTTAAAGAAAGGGGCTCCTGCAAGTGCGACACGGAAATCGAGTGAGTGGTCTGCCTCATCAATTGCCAGGCACAATGCCTTTCCGTTCGGGTTTGGGTTGATGTCGAAGGCAGGAGAAAGCTTCCATCCTTGAGGTGTCAGCAAGAATCCGTGGTTCCTCAGATGGTCGTCGGTATTGGAGACAGCGATGGTGAAGATAATTCTTTTGAAAAGCTGTTTCAAATCAGTATCTGGTTGTGCACCCATCTGAATGATGCATTCCACCAGATCCAGATAGCTAGCCTCTTGTCCATCTGTTTTGCCTGTCAATGTCATTGCAGAAGCAAAATGAATACGCTCATGACCGTTTGAACGATCAAAGCGTTTTGAGAGAAAGGTATCCCCTCCAGCAGAAAATGTTTCAAGTCTTGCCTGTGGCATATCAATACCACATTTCACGGCAAGGTCATGTATGACCATTTCCCAAGCTCCGCTATTGAGCGTATCATGCCGGGATGGGAATTTGGCTATCCAGAGATTTCCTTTCTCATCCACTACTGTTGCTTTGGGGCGTGCGCCTCCCAATGAAGAACCTGGTAGTATCAGATGGTGTATCCACGATCCTTCAGTCTCTTCATTTTGCTCAAACAAGGATGTGTGGTGTTCCAGCATACGTAACTCAGTCCATGGCGGGGTGGCTAATGCTGTATGCTCGGCAAGAAAGGACGAGCTCTCTGGAAGCTTGTAGCGAATCGCTCCCATACGAGAAGCATCATCAACCCCAAGAAGATACTCTCTTTCCTGAAGCTTCTGCATTGCTCTCTTTTCTTCTTTTGCCAATAAGGCCTCTCTTCTTTGCATGAGCATGCGTCCCCAACGATCAGGACAAGAATCTAGGAAAAAGCCAAATCCTGTTTTATCGGGTTGCTGATATTGGTATCCTCTGAAAGGCTGGATGTCTGGATCGATTTGGTATATGGGTGCATAACTACGCAGCCAGTTGCTGTCATAGGTGAATGAGTATACTTCTCTCTGTTGTGAGGATTGCATCTGTAAAGAGCCTATGAGGACAGGTCCGTTCAGACCTACCCAATCGGCATAGACTTCAATCGTGTTTGCCATGAGTTTTCCTCTTGGTTGCACGTTTGCCAATGGGAAGATTCATATCCTGAAGTGTTCTCCCCAGTACATCATCCTTGGCAATGAGAAGCAAATCATCAACAAGACCGATGGCAAGGAGTACTTGTACATATGCTCCCATCGAGACGGAAGGTGAGCCCTTCTCGATTGCCCAGAGTGTTGCCCGGCTGATCCCCGCCCTCTCTGCAACCAAGGTTACAGGGAGTTCTCTTCGTAGTCTGGCTAGTTTTATCTGTACACCCATCTGAGTGAGTTTTCGCTGTGCTGAGGGTAACAGCGTGATTGTTTTCTGTCCCATAGAAAAAGCTTAGGTTCTTTCTATCGAGTTGTCAATGAACTGACAGGTTAATGTTCAATTATAGAAACAAATTGAGTATATAGTCTGTAATATTGAACATTATTAGTTAACATATCTTTGCATCACTCTTTCCCCATGAACCTATCCACATGGAACTCCATCAAGTTCTTTCCCAGAAATTCTGCAGCTTTCGATTCTCCAATGAGGTGTTCTCCAAGAGCACGATACACGAGTCTGGTAAAGAGGAAAGTCTTTTCCAGTTTGTATAGTTCTCCCGGTTCTTGTTTTCTCCAACCTCTTGAGGAAAATAATTTACATACCTTCGTGTATTCAGTTTGTGATATGATCCCTGTATCGAAAGCCCTTCTTATACAAGCTTGCATGCTGATGCCGTAACGATGTTTCAGATGGTAGAGCTCAGCTATCTCCAAGGTATGCCTTTTCTCTCCAATCTCTCTCTTAAGTGAGTCGACTGGAAGAAGAAGGGCTCCTGCAAAACGATGGCAACAGCGCTCTTCATCAAGATTACTATCCAACAAACCTGATAAAAGATGATGTGCAAGTTCATGTGCCATCGTGAATCGTTGGCGTGTTCCATCCCCATTGTTTTGGCACACAATGATTGGCATGTCCTCAATTACTGCTTGTAATCCATCGCACATGCCTTCACTCGCATATGAAATCATGATGACTATATACCCATGTTCTTCCAGAAGAGCCGTAAGATCAGTAATGCTTTGTGACCCAAGCCCCCATTTCTCACGGATGGTATTTGCATACATTTCTATATCTTCATAGGAATGCAGGATATTTGCCGGTAGGTCCAAATTAGGTGAATCAATCGGAAAGTTTGGCCAGAGGTTCTTGAGCTCCATCCAACGTTCTGCTTGATCTAATACTTCAGCTTCTATCTTGTGTAATGTCTTCTTTGGAAGGGATGCTCTTTTCCTATACTGTATCTCACCCAGTACTATCGTATTTGGTCGAAAAAAGTACTCACTTTTTACCCCTAGAGTTTTTGCAAGACGAATGAGCACTGGAGAGGAAGGCATGCTTTCTCCATGTTCATATTTTTTGATCATATTTGCACTGACACCAACGCTGTCTCCAAGTTCCTTCATTGATAATCCGGAAGCAGAGCGAGCACGTCCAAATCGTTCTCCAAACATGGCAGGCTTCTCCTTTGGTTTATATAATATTACTTTATAATAAAAACGTAAACCATTAGAGTAGAATTTCTGTTGAGCTTGTTACTTGAGACCAACAGGTGACAATCAGTCACTGAGACAGCGCTCTCAGCCCTTGAGGCATCATGTACTGTTACGTATCCCAGGTGCTGTAGTATTCAATACAAGGCAGGGAATGCAGCAATACGAAGGGTGGTAAGTCCATAGGGTATAAGTACCAAGTCTTCAGTACTCTCATCATCATACTGCATATTGCTAGTTGGTACTTTCCCAGCACTGTTGTGTTCTATGCCCCAGTTCTGTACCAAGGCACCCTTGGCCTTGATGGTAGGTATCAGTGATATCCCACGATTTTCAATTGACATCTCCTGATATGCAAATGTCCACTCATCTCTCTTGGAGAGCAGAAGCCCATAATTCCATGCCTGGGTAGGTCTGAACTCCTCAACTTTACATTGTAATTCCGACTATTTGGGGAGAATCTTCCACCAATCCTACGGTATGACCATCTCTTCATGTATCCACAAGACACGGGTTCACTATGCGCAAACCCTATTGCTGAAGAATACCATGAACGTAAACGATATTGCCCTTGCCTCTGGATTCTCCGACCCTGGCTATTTCAGGACTGTCTTCAAGCGCATGGTGGGGGTAAATCCCAGTGAATACCGTTCCGCATATGAGAAGCTGCATATTAATACTGAGTAGTGGGTACCAATAGATTGATCTATCTAGGCTTCTATCAGGGTAATCTTACTTTTAAGTGTATTAAGATGACTGTATGGGATGATTTGCTCATGTTGTAGCCGAGATACCACAATACCAGGATGTACATGCTGTGTTTCTGCAAACGCTCTTACCTCTGCATGAGAGAATATCTTGTTATTGCAAAATGCTTCATAGGCGGTTGTATCAAGAAAGAAGGTTTCGGCGAATTGATTGGCTTCGGTTTCTTGCGATTCAGTGTTTGCTTCATCTTGTTCACAAGAAATGATGGTACGCTTGCTTTCATAGTGTAATAACAAGTGACCAATTTCATGCATGAGTGCGAACCAAGCATGGTCATGTGTCTTGTATCGAAGGCTGAGATAGATTGCAGGGTTTCCTTTGTACGTAGTAAGCGCTCCACGAACTTTACTGTTGCTTATTGCAGGATAAATCACCAGATAGATACCCAATGCATTGAGAAGTTTGCGGGCGCGAAGCAACGAATCAGAGATATTCCCTTCATAGGCAATATCCTTTAGTTCGTTGAGTGCTTTTTTAAGCTTTCTCGTTGAATAGCTCAGGGAGAGATCCTCATTCTGAATTTCCAGTTCTTCTCGACAGAGATTCAGCCAGATTGCAATTGGTTCCAATGACCCTTCATCTTCCATGAATGCTACCGAAAGGGCTGCATAGGTAGGCTCGAATTGAGAGAAGTCACTGATTTGAAGAAGTGAGAGCATTTCAGTTGCTTGCTTCTCAAGATTCCAACCAAGATCTCCAAAAACTTCTTTGAAATGGAATCGCTTCGCAATTTCCTGTAATGCTTGCTTGCTGTATGAATACACTGGTTCTTGTTCTCGAGCTACGGCCTCCCGGTACTTGGTTTCATACTGTAACCAGTATGATGCCGGGACCGGCGTGAGCACTTTCTCCAATTTGAGCGCAACCTCTTCCGTAAGTCTACTGGTTCCATTCAAGAGGTGGGACAGATGTTTCTCGCTGATTCCTGTCCTGGTTGATAACTCCTTTTGGGTCAGGTGATATGCATCGAGATAGTTTTTAATAACATTCCCAGTTGGGACAGTAGATAGTACACTCTTCATTTTCTGCTCCTTATTTGTCCCTTAGTCAGTGATAATCTTCAATTCTTAGTATCTGAACTGCAACAATTGAAGAAAGATCCGTCAATGAATACGTTCCTGAAGGACAAAGTACAATCCGGAAATTTCTTGAAACACGTAAAGCCCAGCAATGAGCTTCTTTTCCAGTAAGTTTGTGCCTCTGCGGTGGGGGTGTTTCCGGAATATCAAGAAGGGATGATGCTGCTTCCAGCTCAGCTACACGAATTCTAATGTTCATTGATAATGATCCATAAATTCTTTTACATAGCCGTTCATTTGTTATAATTTTTTCTTCTTTCTTTGAGGCATACGTAACTTCCAACGAACCATTCCTTCTTTAAAATAGTCTATAATAATTAACCTTATAGGTCAATTATTATATCAATTATTTTCTTGAACAAGGTATATTGTGGCAATGCTACGACTGGTTATCGCTTCTGAAAGAATGGGCAGCGTCATCGAGATTCATCTGATCAGGAAGGGCTTCTATTCCTCAGGAATGATATCGTGACGTATATCCATCATCTGTGCACGAGAACAGTTGTTTGTAAAATCTAAATCGATATCTACAGATAATCGTGGAAGGGAGAAGATGGTCAGATTGATTGCCGTCCCTCCCTTTAGGGCAAGGTTGTTTTTCATAATTGGATTTGTATTGAGATAGACTAGTACGTTTTTCAAGCGTATTACTTTTTCCAATGTATCGCGAACGAAATGTAGATTGTTGGCTAATTCTGTCATCTCATATTTTGAATATTCAAACAAAAAGATGTTCTCCTTCATCAATCAATAGATTGATATTGCTCGGAACATATAATCCCCAGCGCTTTTGGAATGTTGCACGCTCCTGTTTGGTTTCAGGGGTGAGATACCGTATGCTTTTCTGGATATGCTTTTCACAAGAGATAAGAAATTGCTTAGATATTTTTGTACCAGGGAACAGTGAAATGATGTATCCGGCCTTTTGATAGAGGAATTGGATATCATAGCATGACAGATAGTGCATGAGCTTTCGTTCATCTATATAGGTTACCAATGATAGGCATGCAAGAAGTTCCTCAAGGCCACCTACCTTCGTAAAGTCTTTTATGGTATCGACAATGGTTCGCTCCAAATCTGTGACACGTATTCGGCCATGAGTTTCTACTCCATCAAGGAAACTGGAAGCAATATACATATACCTATGTCCATTAAAATCGAATGGAGTGAATCTTGAAGAGGATGAGATATTTACATCATACAGTACTTGATTTGCCATGCCATGTACTTCAAATGCACTATGGTGGGAAATATAGGAATTTGTAGATAGGCAAGAGCCAATCTCATACTGATTGCATACCGGTTCTCCTGTTGTTGGGTCAATCGCTGTAAAGAGATTGCGCTTGATGGAAACAATGTAGGATTTCTTTTTGTATGAATAGAGGAGGCTGTCAGCTGTTCTCACATTTCCTGTTATTCAAGCAAAATCATCACGAGTAAAACATCCAAGTTTCAGAAGCTGCATGTAGTAGTGCATAATAGTTCCTTTCTCTTTTGATTATTGCATGTTGTTTATAACTCAGGTTATAGGTCCTTTTATACCCTACAGGGTAAAACTATATAATTAACCCTATAGGGTATATTTACAATATATACCTTATGGGGTATGCTGTTTTTGTGGAGGACCTATGCAGAACCTAATATTGACCCCGTTCCAACTTGCCTACTATCTAAAAAGTAGACGAAAGAGCTTGAACCTCACACAGAAGCAAGCTGGAGAACTTGTGGGACTGTTACCCAAGACCATATCTGCCCTGGAGTCTCATCCAGAGCGATGCTCCCTTGAAAGCTTTTTCAAGCTTGTCTCTGCTCTGGAGATTGAGATGCTTCTGCAACCAAAGCCACTCCCAGATGAAGAGACAGAGAAGGATGAGTGGTGATGAAACATACCTTGGATATATGGATGAACGGTAAACATGTAGGAAAATGGACGCGCTCAGGATCAGAGCAATCCTTCAGGTATGTGGAGTCGTATTTGAGAGACCAAAATGCTCGTCCTCTTTCTCTTTCTCTTCCGCTTGGACCGGTTTCCAAAGAAATAAAAGGCCCAGAGGTAGCATCGTTCTTTGACAATCTACTCCCAGACAATGCTGATATAAGACAGAGGATTCAAAGGCGGTATGGACTTTCTTCGAGCTCTCCTTTCGACTTACTTTCTGAAATAGGTCGCGATTGTGTTGGTGCTCTTCAGATATTACCTGAAGGAAATGCTATTCCAGATGTTCATGTAATCGAGGGAGAACCTCTCAGCGAAAAGGAAATTGAAAGGGTTCTTCATGAGAGTTCCACGGGATCTCTTCCTGGTAGGGCGAATGATGAGTCGCTACGTATTTCGATTGCTGGGGCACAAGAAAAAACTGCATTACTTCGTAGTAACAATCAGTGGTGTAAGCCAATTGGAGCAACTCCAACTACGCATATCTTTAAGTTGCCATTAGGAGAGATTGGTGCTCTTAGAATGGATATGCGGCAATCCATAGAAAATGAATGGCTATGTCTCAAAATTCTTGAAGCATTTGGTCTCGATGTTGCTAAAGCAGATATTGCCGTATTTGGAACGCAGCGAACGCTTGTTGTTGAACGTTTTGACAGGAAACTTTCTTCTGATGGTTCTTGGTGGATGAGGCTTCCGCAGGAAGATCTATGTCAGGCTCTGGGAGTTTCTCCTGAAAAGAAATATGAGCATGAAGGAGGGCCTGGTATTATTGAGATCATGCATTTCTTGCTTTCATCGAGTAATCCACAGCAAGATAGAAAACTATTTCTGAAAACGCAGCTTCTTTTTTGGTTGCTTGCAGCCCCGGACGGGCATGCAAAGAATTTTAGCATCTCTATCGGGAAACAAGGCCGATACTCGTTAACACCTCTGTATGACGTTATGTCTGTATATCCGGTAATGAGTAATGGAACTCAAATGATTACCCCAGAGAATCTCAAGATGGCAATGACTGTAGATGGGCATTATGAGTGGAACAAAATACAAAAAAGGCACTGGGAAGAGACAGCTAGGATATGTGGTGCTAGTAGTAGTATGAAAGAGATCTTCACTGAGGTGCTTGAGCAGTTGCCTGGAGTAATCGATAGGACCTCTGGACAGCTTCCTGCTAACTTTCCGAAGGAACTTTCAACTTCCATCTTTGAGGGAATGAAAAAGGCTGCATTGAGGCTGGAGTAGGGGGAATAAGCATTTCTTGTAAAGTGGTGTTTCTCTCGTTTTTGTCATCTTTCTTGAGGCCATTGGTTGTGTTTTTATCAAGCGGTATCAGCAAAGTAATTCTGAATCGTTAGATAAGGGATAGCTCCATACTTTCCTTGCATTAAAACAGATGCTCATCGGTGAGAAACTGATATAACCCTATATGCCGTACTCCTTCAATCGTGTCTTGGAAGTAAGGGTCCATTGTTACCACGAATTTTGGATACGAATCACGGATGGCGAGTAGCGGTGCAAATTCTCTTTGTACAGTTTCTTCACTTTCTAATTTGAAGGCAACCTGCACGTACAGTTTATGATGAGGTTGCTCTGCAATAAAGTCGACTTCCCGGGTATCCAGCTTTCCTATGTATACCGTGTATCCCCGTCTGACCAACTCGTTATACACGATATTCTCCAATATGCCGGATATATGCCTGTCCCTATATCCAAAGACGGCATGTTGAAGACCGGTATCGGCAAGGTAGTACTTTTCTTGTGTTTTCAGCAGTTCACTGCCTTTGATATCATATCGTTGGACTCTCGTGATCAGGAAAGAGCTAACCAATGCATCGAGGTACGTATAGACGGTATTGATGTCAACCTTTCTTGCCTGGCTCTTGAAATAATCAGCAATGCGTTTTGCAGAAATGGTACTCCCGACTGAGTCAGCGATGAAGTTCAAAATTCTCCTTAATAGCTCGACATCCCGTATTTTGTATCGCTGTACCACATCACGAAGGACGATGGAATCGAAGATGTCGTTGATGATCATGTATGTTGCTTTTTCATCGTAATCGGTAGTCAGATGAACAGCAGGAAAACCTCCTCGCCTGATATAGAGCCAAAGCAGATTCTCTTGTGTATCCATCTTGTCTGATCTGAATTCCAGCATCTCTCTAAAGGACAATACTTGCATCTCTAGATGAATGAAGCGACCAGTAAGCAAGGTGGAGAGCTCCGATGAAAGAAGCTTTGAGTTTGATCCGGTGATATACATGTCAACTTGGAAATCGAGGAATAGTGAGTTTACTGCTTCTTCCCAATCTTCCACTATTTGTATTTCGTCGAAGAACACATATGCAGGGCTCTTCCTTGTTTTTAGAAGTTCTGACACGTGGTTGTATAAAGCGAGTGAAGTACGCAAGTTATAGTACTGCATGCTCTCAAAGTTGATGGAGATAATCTGCTTGCTCTCTACTCCCTCTTCGGTTAGGAGTTGTTGTATGAGCAGCATCATGGTCGATTTTCCACATCGACGAATCCCTGTGATTACTTTAATGAAGGGTTTGTTTATAAATGGTCTGATCTTCTCATAATACAATGGTCGACTGAGCATGAATGAGCACCTCTTATAAAGATTATACCCAGTAAAACTAGATAAGTAAAGAAAGTTTTTATGGGTATAAC